>Ga0213863_10000090_pt1 | contig 69978 bp, 59 predicted proteins | sample PICome_8_FD_160128 | JGI IMG/M metagenome (GOLD analysis project Ga0213863, IMG submission 160128) | Coastal seawater microbial communities near Pivers Island, North Carolina, United States - PICO497 | ecosystem: Environmental > Aquatic > Marine > Coastal | place: USA: North Carolina...
GAAGAGTTAATTGATTCGGTAGAAAAGGCTTTTGAAACTAAAGAACTACAAACAGTTGTTGAAGACATCGTGGAAGTTGTTGAAGCGCACGAAGTTCCTGAACAAGTACCCATAGATGTGCAAGTAGAAAAAGAAGTGTTGGACCAAGACCAAAAGTTCGCTACAGGAGAAATTGATATTGATTTGTCGATTGAAGCGGAAGAAAACCCACTAATCGAACCACCTTTTGACGCATTGGAAGAAACCTTATTCGCTTCAGAAGCATTGGAGGAAACTCCAGAGGCGCAAGCAGCGGACAATCAAGAAATAAAAATGCACACGCTAGAAGAAGAATTAAAAGATACAATTCCTGTTGATGTGATGGCAAATTTATTTGAAATGGCTCATCCAGTTTCTTTGAATGATGCACTCACGAAAAATATTCAAATCGGTTTGAATGACCGAATTGCATTTGTAAAAAATTTATTTGATGGGAGCCAAGAAGATTTTAATAGAGTGGTTTCACAATTAAACTCCTTTAAGACCGAAAAGGAAGCTATTAAATTTATCAATAAAATGGTGAAACCAGACTACAATTGGAGCGAGCAAGAAGCATTGGAAACTCGTTTCATGGAAATCATTCAAAGAAAATTCGTTTAAGAAATCATTGACAATGGCACAGAAAGAAATACCTACCAAATATATTTTTTGCATGAAGTGGGGAACGCTCTACGGAGCGGAATATGTAAATCGATTGTTTTCAATGGTGCAGCAGCACCTAACCAGCGATTTTAAAATGGTTTGTTTTACAGACGATCCAAGAGGTATTAACGAAGCTGTTAGCTGTTATGACATTCCTGAAATGGGGATTCGGACAGACATTCCAGAACGCATGTGGAAAAAATTGACAACCCTTAAGAAAGACTTATATGGTTTAAAAGGAACGGCATTGTTTTTAGATTTGGATATTGTTATTGTAGACAATATCGATTGTTTCTTTGAAGTTGAAGGTTCATTTCGAATTATTAAAGATCATGGCTGGAGAAGCTGGAGAATTACGGGGAACTCCTCAGTATATCGCTTTGAAATTGGAAAACATGGCTATGTTTTTGATGATTTTCTATCCAATTTTGAAGACATCAGAAAACAACATAGAAACGAACAAGAATATCTTACTCATGCCATTCATGACCATGATGATCTTCAATACTGGGACAAAGCTTGGTGCCCTAGCTTTAAGTATGATTGTGTATCAAGGTTTCCACTGGCTTTTTGGAAAAAACCAACCATCCCAAAAGGAGCCAAGATCATTATTTTTCATGGAGAAATAAACCCTCATAAAGCCGTGAAAGGGGGAAGAGGGAAATGGTATCGCTATGTAAGAGCTGCGCCTTGGGTGGCAGACTATTGGAAATAATAGAAAAGATGAAAAATTGTATTTTCATATTCACTGCAGTTTGTTTTTTGATGAGTTGTAAATCTGCCTACAAAACACAGGAATTTTTAGTGGAAGAAATTCCCTTAGCGCCCAATTACAATGAAGAAAAAAATTGGGCAGTGTTACCGTCCACCTATACCAAAGAATTGGCCGCTTTTTCATCTCAAGAAAGCGATACCTTACAAGCAGATGTTTTTTATGTGTATCCAACTTTAAATACAGAAAAAGAAGATGCCCGTTGGAATGTACCTATTGAAGATGTCATTCAACAACAGAAGGTTGTTCATAAAGCCGTACTCTTTCAAGCATCCGCTTTTACAACAGCGGGTAAATTATATGTACCCTTTTACAGACAAGCACACGTACGTTCCTATCAAATGCTCGAAAGTGGTGGAGAAAAAGCACTATTATTAGCCTATTCAGATGTGAAAAGAGCTTTTGAAACCTATTTAAAAAAATACAATAATGGCCGACCAATTATCCTAGCAAGTCACAGTCAAGGTTCAACACATACCAAGTTTTTATTACGCGATTTTTTTGATCAGAAACCATTGCAAAAACAACTCATTGCTGCCTATGTTGTGGGTACTGTTTTAAAACCAGATTTATTTAAGTCGATTCAACCAATGACAGCGCCCAATGAAGTTGGCGGTCTTGTGGGGTGGAATACTTTTAAAAGAGGTCATTATCCAAAAGGGAAAAACATTTATATTGGAAGTGTAACCACAAATCCAATCACCTGGAACACCGAAAAAACAACAGAATTGGACCAACACAAAGGCTTTCTGTATTCCAATAAAAAGATCTACAAAAAAGCATTGAAAATTGAAGTTACAGATGGCCTTATTTGGGCTACAAATCCTAAATTTCCAATGCGATTTTTCATGTCTTTTATGAAAAATTATCATGTAGGGGATCTCAATCTTTTTTGGGAAGACATCAGAGATAATGCTGTTTTAAGAACCCAAACTTTTTTAGAGAATTCTAATTAATTTTTTCTTTGAGTGCCGCAATAACATTTTTGCTATTTCCTATAAAGATGTTGTTTTCAACCATAAATACCGGGCGTTTTAAAAAGGTGTATTCCTCCAGAATAAACTTTCGATAATCTTCTTCAGAAAGTGTTTTATTTTTCAAATCTAAGGATTTGTATAATCTTGCACGTTTGTTAAACAATGCTTCATAACTTCCAGAGCGTTTGCGCATTTCTTCTAATTGCGAAACATTTATCGGATTCGACTTTATTTCTTGGCGTTCAAAATCGGTGATATTTACTTCGTTTAAAATTCTTCTACACGTATCACAAGTTTGTAAAAAATAGACTTTCCTCATTCATTTATAGTATTATATTTACATTTCAAAATTAAACATAAAAATGAAAATACAATTCGATGTTTTAAGAAAATCACGCGCATTAGTTTTAAAAGAATTAGAGGGATTAACATTGGAACAACTCCATGCCATTCCTGAGGGTTTTAAAAACAATATTGCTTGGAATGTTGCACATTTAGTGGTAACACAACAACTGTTGCATTATAAATTATCGGGATTAAATTGCTTATGTCCAGATGATTTAATTGAGGCCCATACCAAAGGAACCTTACCAACAAAAACGTTTTCAAAAGAAGCATTTGAAGAGGTGAAAGAATTGTTAGTGGGCTTGCCAGATACGCTAGAAGAAGATTTTGAAGCGGGTATTTTTGTGAATTATCATGAATACCCAACCAGTACCGGTTTTGTTTTAAATTCTTTTGAATCAGCATTGATGTTTAATAATTTCCACGAAGGCATTCATTATGGAATTATTAGATCGATTAAGCGATTTGTGTAATCATTTTTCGGAATCTAAAAAATACAAGTGGTATCAAGACCACATCCAAAAAGCAGGCAAAATGTGCCTGCTTTTTTATTGGTTTACTTTAAATACCGGATTTAAATAATAGTTGGGTCTTACACTTAAATCTTCGTCCTTAAAATAGATGATTTTTTCAGGAAGTCTTTTTTCTAAATAGTTTCCAGTATCCCAAACATTGTTTTGGTTCCGGTCTTCAATAGCCCTGAGGGTATATGCTTCTGGGACTAATAAATCATAGACAATCGTAGCTGTTTCTTGTACGAAGTTTCGTTGCACTAATTCCAATTTGGCATCCAACAATTCGATAATGTAATTTTTTGAAGCTGGATTTTCTACTTTCAAGGTTATTCGGCCATAATCTTCAATTTCCTGAGTTCGTACCTGATAGGTTAGCGAATCATTTTTAAAGGTATAAATGTCTGATATGGCTTCAGGTAGCATAGAAATTTGGTACAGCTGAACAGGTTCTTTATCAAAAACAATTGCTAATTTATTTTCTCTTTGGTCAATAATACTCTTAAAGCTTACCGCTATTGAATCCTTATTCATAATCGCTATTTTTGTAGTATCGATGTCTATAACAGGATTGTTGGTTCTAAGGAAAAAGGTATCTCTGAAATGAATAATCCCTGTAGTACCTGTAATACTTAAACTATCTAATTTCTTTTTTCGAAGCTTTACTGTTACAGTATCTTTTATAGCTGCATTTGAGACGATGAAGTTTAATGAATCTGTCTCAAAAGGGGAAAACCAGTAATTTAGGGTATCCTTTTGCTGTTCAAATTTTGAAATGCTTTTGAAATCTGTGGGCGCCTTTGAAAGAAGGGTCACTTTTAGGTTTTCTTTTTTTCCATAATAAGGAAAAATTAATTGTCCTTTTTTAAGTTCTTTTGCCCTTCCAAATTTAAAAGGTAGTGTTTCTTTAAATACGACAATATCGTTTTGAAGAATACTGTCTCTAGGCAATTGAATGGTATCAGTATAAAAACCAATTTGATCTGTTTTAGGATCAAATAGGTAATCGTTAGTTGCTTCTTGTAAGGCAATCATTATGTAGTTTCCATCTTTCAAATTCGAAAAATTAAAGTGTACAGAATCCGTAGTTGCTGTTACATAATTTGGCTTTTTTCGATACACAATAGAATCTGTGTAAGCACTGTCTATTTTGTAAAGTAAAACATTGAAATCTTTATTGGGTTTGTTGTCCAAAACATCTTTTACGGTTCCTTTAGATTCGAGAGAATCAATATACGAACCCGTAGAAAAAACATATTTAAAACGCTCTAATGGATTGCTTTCGTTATTATCTTCGATAGCATTTCCAAAATTGAAAATATAGGTGGTATTTTTGGACAAGGTGTCAACAATCTCTATTTCTAGATATTTACTAGCAAAGCCCTGTGGTGTAATTAATGGAGGATATTTCATTGGCGGAGAAACCACCAGTTGCTTATTTAGGTTTTTAAGTTTTATAAATTCATTGAAAGATAATTTAATTTTTGCTGCATCAAAATTTGTATTTTCATAGGGCGGGGTAGCGGTTACCATCAATGGTGCAGCTTCATCTCTTGGACCACCATCCGGTCTGCTTGTTCTTGCACAGTTTCCTAAAACGAGTGAAATGACTGTGAAAAATAAAATGTTAAACGTGTTTTTCAAGAGGTGTAATTTAATTACAAATAAACAATTTATTTTTCAGTTTTTAGTGTTAAAATTACCGGGTAAGTGACATTGTTAAAATACTGATTTTAATGTTGGAAGTCTTTTGTAATTCCTTGCTGCAAGCTTCTAAAGTTGCCCCCGTTGTAAGTACGTCATCTATTAATAGAATGTGTTTGTTTGCGAAAATACGAGTATCCTGTATTGAGAATTTCAATTCGTTGTCTTCAAACCTTTCAAAACGCTGTTTGAAAGTCTGTGTTTTTGTAGGATCTACTTTTAAAAGAATATTTTCTTTTAGTGGTTTTTTCAAATAGCTACTCAAACGCTCTCCAAACTTTGTAAGTTGATTGTATCCTCTTTTTTTTAATTTCTTGGTGTGCAATGGAACAGGAACAATAAAATCGACTCCGGTAAATTGTTTGTTTTCTGTAAGAAGTTCGCCAGTCCAATTGCCTAGAAAGATTCCTATATTTTCATTTCCATTGTATTTCAATGCATGAATTAGTTTTTTAACTTTTCCTTCTTTATGGAAAGTTAACAAGGTATTTGCTTCTTCTAAAGGAATTCTGCCATAAAATTTTCTTATAATTTCATTGTTAGTCGAATCTTTAAAGAATAATACAGGCAAATCATGCCTGCAGAATAAGCATACAAAAGGTTCATTTTGTAAAAGGATATCCTCACAAATTAAACAGAGTTGTGGATAAAAAATTTGGAGGAGGTCTTTTATAATTTGCAATTTCACTACGCTTTTTTATTCAAGGTACAAAAAAGTTAAAAAAATCAAGTGTTTGCCTCTAATAATTAAGTGCTTATTAATGTTTTTTCAAGGGATCAAAGAAGTAATTTCAACACCACCTTCTTTATATTTAGAAAATCCAATAAAACCAAAATGTGCTTTTGATATTGTAGGTGTTATCCTATAAAATTCTAACTGTTTTTGAGTCCTTCGATTGCCCTAAAATTTAAATTTCTAATGTTCTGTTTCACTTTCATTTATTTATGTAAGAAAGTAGACTGATTTTTCTTGATAACTTTTTAGATTCGTTTATATTTGCCTTAATTATGGCAAAACAAGAAGATCAATTTAAAAAAGTACTATCCCACGCAAAAGAATACGGTTATGTATTTCAATCAAGTGAAATCTATGACGGTTTAAGTGCGGTGTATGACTACGCTCAAAACGGCGTTGAGTTAAAAAAGAATATTAGAGATTATTGGTGGAAAGCAATGGTGCAAATGCACGAAAATATTGTAGGGGTCGATGCCTCCATTTTAATGCATCCTACTACTTGGAAAGCTTCTGGTCATGTAGATGCTTTTAACGATCCGTTAATCGACAACAAAGATTCAAAAAAACGATACAGAGCCGATGTTTTAATTGAAGATTACTGTGCCAAAATTGAAGCAAAAATCAACAAAGAAGTAGCCAAAGCGGCAAAACGTTTTGGAGCAGCTTTTAACAAAGAAGAATTTTTAGCAACCAACGGGCGCGTTGTAGGTTATCAAGAAAAAATAAATACCATTCTTTCTAGAATGGGAGCTTCCTTAGAAAAGGAAGATTTATTGGATGTAAAAGCTTTGATTGAAGAGTTAGAAATTCCAGATCCTTTAACAGGGTCAAGAAATTGGACAGAGGTAAAACAGTTTAATTTAATGTTTGGTACCAAGTTAGGCGCCTCTGCAGATACCGCTATGGATTTGTATTTGCGTCCAGAAACCGCACAAGGTATTTTTGTGAATTTTCTAAACGTTCAAAAAACGGGTAGAATGAAAATTCCTTTTGGAATTGCACAAACTGGAAAAGCTTTTAGAAATGAAATTGTTGCCCGACAATTTATTTTTAGAATGCGTGAGTTTGAACAAATGGAAATGCAATTTTTTGTAAAACCAGGAACCCAAAAAGAATGGTATGATCAGTGGAAAGAAACCCGATTAAAATGGCACCTTTCTTTAGGAATGGGCCCAGAAAACTATCGTTTTCACGACCATGATAAATTAGCACATTATGCAGATGCAGCAGCAGATATTGAGTTTAAATTTCCATTTGGTTTTAAAGAATTAGAAGGAATTCACTCGCGTACTGATTTTGATTTAAAAGCACACGAAGCGTATTCTGGTAAAAAATTGCAGTACTTTGATCACGAAGAAAATAAAAGTTATACTCCCTATGTTGTAGAAACTTCGATTGGTTTGGATCGAATGTTCTTAGCCGTTTTTTCCAATTCATTACAAGAAGAAGCATTAGAAAATGGAACTTCACGTACAGTTTTAAAATTACCCGCAATTTTAGCACCCTATAAAGCAGCAATTCTTCCGCTGGTGAAAAAAGACGGATTGCCAGAAGTTGCTCGTAAAATCATGGACGATTTAAAATGGGATTTCAACGTTTTTTATGACGAAAAAGATGCCGTTGGAAAACGTTATAGAAGACAAGACGCAGCAGGAACTCCTTTTTGTATTACCGTAGATCACCAGACCCTTGAAGACAAATCTGTTACCATTCGTCATCGAGATACAATGGAACAAAAAAGAGTTAAAATTACAGAATTAAAAGAATTGATACACGCAGAAGTTGCCGTGAAAAATTGGCTTCAAAGAATGTAGTTTTACAAGACTTATAAAGTTAAAAAACCTCACGAATTTCGTGAGGTTTTTTTTTAAATTTTTTATAAAATTAAAATTTCCATCCAACATTTATACCCACTCTTGGTACTAAAATTGGTGAGTTAGCACTAAATAAATTTCGAGCAATACCTACATAAGCATCTACAAGGAAGCCGCTTTCTGAAATGTATTTTGCTCCAAATGAAATCCCCAAAGCACTGTCGGAATATTTTTCATAAATATTGGGTTCTCCTACGATTTCAATTTTTTTATACCCAGTTGCAATTCCGAAGAACCCTTCTCCAAAAAGATTCCATACCCTGTCAGCGGTGAAATAATGTCGTAGGTAAGGGGTTACCATACTTTCTTCATTGTATCTGAAGTCTGCAGATTTTTGTTCAAAATTATACAAACCAGAAATTCCAATCGAAGTATCTCCACTGAGATAATATTCATAGGAAATATCAATGGTTTTAAAAACCAAAGCATTTGCAATATTTAATTTTACTTCCTGTTGTGCAAGTGCAATTGTAGAAATGAAAAGCGTAAAAATTAAAAGTATTTTTTTCATGTAATCTTATTTTTATCAAATTTACAAAAATAAGATGACTTAAAATCGATAGCCAAGTGAGATTCCTCCTCTCCCCACGGCTTCAATAGAATCGCTTTCACCTCCTATGTTTCTTCCAATTCCTAAATAGATTTCGGCTGTAAATCCTCTTTTCGTTATAAATTTTGCTCCAGCAGAAATTCCAACGGCAAAATCGGTTTGATTTTCTTGCCTGCTAGAACCATTTCCCACAAAATCATACGTTTCATTCTCATAAGTGTGCAACATCCCAAAACCTTCTACAAAAAAACCTCTCGCATAATGGGTTGAAAAATATCTTCTGTAAAAAGAAGTGAGAGAGGAATTTCTATAATAACTGAATACTTCGCTTTCATCAATAGCTACCAGTGCAGCTATTCCGAAAGAAGATTCTTCATTTATTAAGTACTCATAAGAAACATCCAACCATTCAAAAGCCAGCAAGCTCAATCCATTAATTTTCACTTCATGTTTTTTGTTTACATCTTGAGGGAATTCAGGTGTTTCTTTTGTTGTTGCTTCTTGACCAAGAGCGAGTCCACTAACGAATAGGCAAATAAATAAGGTGTATTTTTTCATTTTTTTTATGCATCATTTATGCAACAACAAGTGTACCAAAAAAAAACTAAAAAAGTGCTTTTAGTTGAATACTACCTGTATGAATTGTTTTCGAATTTTCACTTTTTCTTCCCAAGTAACTTACATTTAAGTTTAGAAAAGCATTTAGTTTCTGACTGTAAAGTAAGTTCCAGGTATAATTTTTTCCTGGTTGCAAGCCTTCTAACATTTGGTAAGCAACCGGCGTATTTATATTTCCAGTAAAGGTGTTTAAAAAAACCGTGGCATTTGCACTTAGTTGATTTTTATTTTTTCGGATATGAAAATAATCCAATCCAAATTTCTGCTGGTTTAAAGACTCAAAATCTTCCAAGGTATTTACTTTGTTTTTAAAATGGTAAAAGGCAGAAAAACGATGATTATTAGTATACGAAAATGAGATTTTGGGATGTATTTCTTTTGCGATAATTTCATAATTTCGGTTGTTGAAATTTTCTGTTTTTAAATTGTTTTCAGACCGTTTTACCATCAAATCAAGCACCCAGAAATCCGCAAATTTGTGGTTAAAATCTATTTGTGTTTGCTGGAGGGTGTTTTCTTGATTTCCTATAAAATATTGTTGCAAGTTCTTCGAATTTCCAACCGTAAAAGTGGTACTGTATTTTTGTAGGTTTCGATTAAAATAAAGTTGATTTCTAAAATTGTAATTCAGTCCAATTAGTTTGTTTTCATCAAAATCAAAAGGATTGAAATTAAAAGAATTCCCAATGCGTTCTTGCTCGTTGTCGGTCACTAAAAAAGTTTGATTACTCCAATGAGAAAGCAGTTTTTTAAGGCCATTTTTAACTTTCCATTTCGCAAAATTAATTCCTATCGATTGTTGCCATTTCGCACGTTGTGTTGCAATAAAACGTAAGTTAGGTAACGGAATTCTTAAATAATTGGCTTGGTCCTGAAACTGTGCGATTTCAAATTCATCAAAATCCTGTACACTATCATTATTATAATCGATCCAGGTATAAAAACCTTGACCAATTTCTGTCTTTACATAGAGGTAATCTTGCCGAGCAACATTCCCTGAAGAAGTTTCATAGGCAATTTTAAGGTTTAGGAAATCGTTCAGTAGTTTTTGATGGTATACGACTTTAGAATTCAGCGACTTTTTATCTGAAGTGAAATTGTTTTGTGTAACCCTATAATTTGCATAGACCAACAAGTTTGTCTTTTTGGTATCGACTAATTTCGAGTTGAGGTAGATCGTTTTTCGATTATTAATTTCTGTGAACCGATTCGATTTGATACTGTCGTTGGTTCTAAAATTAACTCCAAATTTTGCAAACACCTTTGCGGTATCTCCAATCCCCAGATAGGCCTCGTATTCTTTGAATCGATGACTGGTGTTGATGTATTCTTGGTTGCTGTCTTTTCTGTCATTGATTTCTGCGTTTGTAAAAGCACCCACCCAACTGCTCGAAAAGTAGTGATTTAAACTCGCTCTGGCTCTAAAAAAGGAATTGTCTTCTACAGATGAAGTATTCTCTAGTAGAGATATCTTCGTAGAAAAATTCGTTTTATCAAATCTGAGCTTGGATATAATTTCGTGTTTATTTCCTTTAAAAGCGTTGTTGTACCTTAGACTGTTATAGCGATAGCTAACAAAATCTGCTTTTTTATTCTGAAGTGTAAATGCGGATTGAAAGTAGTTTTTTGTAGCATTGTTTGTTAAAATATTCCAATCTCTATTAAATTCTACAGGCTCCCATCCTTGTTCTGTATTGAAGTTTTGCTGCACATATTCGTGATTAATATCACTTTTTAACTGCCACTTTTTATCAATTAATATTTCTTGCCAACCTATTTTAGCTGCCAGGGCTGTATTTTGATTGTCGTCAATGGTAGAAAATAAATTCGCATCATTATTACTAACTGCAATTTCTGAATTGAACCTTGTTTTTTCCGAAGACTTATAATCAGATTTTACAACAAAAACCTGTACTTTAGAGGGGGCAATTAATTTTATAATGGGGCTGTAATTTCCCAATTGCGCTCCTACATATTCAAAAATGGGTCCCGAAGCTACGGTTCTCAGTAGGCTGTACTCGCCATTATTCAACCCCACATTTGTAAATGTTACTGTATAGAGTTCTTCTGTTGCATCGGTTGAATATTCAAAAACTGCTACACCTCCGTTTACAACTTTTTTGTACAATACTTTGTTTTCATTGAAGGTGTCTATAAAAGCGCTTTCAGAAAACATTAAATCGGTATTGTTTCCCGCGTTGGCTAAGGTTTGTTTTTGTGCTTCCGACAATACCTGTTGTAAGGGCTGGTTTTTTGCGTCATTTTCACTGTAAAAATAACCGCTTACATTTAGTTTTTCACTGGTATAGCCGACTTCTTCATAGGTTATGAATCGTGTGTAATTTCGATCGGAATATTGAAATTCAATCCAAATACGCATGTCATTGGTAATGGGAAAGGTGGTGTTAAAGGTAATTTCCGACAAGTTATAATCGATCGTATAAGCCTTGTTTTCGCCCGCTTCAAGAAGTACGCCATTTACATATACACTTTCACTGCCAGCAATGATAACAATAGCAGGCTCATTGTTGGGACCCACAATTTTGTATGGTCCCTGATTTCCTTCAATACCTACTACTGTAAAAGTGCTAAATTTCCCTCTAGAAATTGCTCCTGAAGCGGCAATGTTTACATTTTCATTTAGGGATGCTGCTACTTGTAAACCTGCAATCTGCTTGTTAAAATTTAAGAAATAGCTCTCTTGATTTTGCAAACGGATGTCTCCCGCTTTTACACGCCAATTGTTGCTATACAATTCAATGAAAATTCGATCGAAGTCCGTAATGTTTTGGGAATATCCATTTTCTTGTAATGGAATGTTGGTATCAAAAATATTGGCTCTGAGGCTAACAGCACTTGATATTTTACCAGATATTTCTAAATCCAATGCTGCGTTGGTTACTGTATTCTGATTGTTTCCAGAAGTAACCCCTCTGGTTAAAAACCCCTTGGTTTTTAATCCTTCAAAAAGTTGAATGTCGTCTGTTTTTTTGGTCGTTGTAAAACTGTACAGTGGTCCGGTGTTTGTTCGATTCGGAACCATCAATTTTTTATCAAAGGGTGCATACACTTTAGTAACGAATTCGGGAAATCGAAAATAGTTGACTGTAATTTCGGGATATTTTTCAGCATCAATCATTAAGATTGCCTTTAAAAAATCGACCTGATATTCTTGTGGATTGATTCTTTGTTGAAATTTGTTTCGCACTTCAAAACGTTGCGAATTAATAGGAATTGTATCTATTTGAACACTGTCTTTTTGAATGCGAAATGTCTTGGTTCTAAATTCCTTAGATACTTTTTGCCCTTGGATCTTCGATCCAATAAGCAGCAGTAGTAAGAACAAAAAACTTTTATACATCTCGTATTTAGGATACTAACGTTGAATTTTCTTTTTTAATATTTAAAAAGTTAAAAAAGCGATTGTTGTTTTACGGGGTTTTCGTGATCTAAAAGCCATTTTTTTCGCCAGACACCACCAGCATAACCAGTTAGTGATCCGTCGGAGCCTATCACTCGATGACAAGGAATGATGATCCAAATTGGATTTTTGCCATTGGCAGCAGCAATGGCACGAATGGCCTTAACATCTCCAAAAGCTTTGCTCTGTGCCCTATAACTTTTCGTTTCTCCGTAGCCAATTTTCAGTAAAGATTTCCATACTTTTATTTGAAATGGAGTTCCTTTTGGATTCACCGTTAAGTCGAAATGATTTCTTGTTCCCTCAAAATATTCTTGCAACTGGGCAACACATACCTGCAAACATTTGGGCACATTTGTAGAGGTTTCTATGGCATCGTCTAAGATCACAATTGACTGAATGCCATTTTCATCGCCAACAATTTTTGCGGTTCCAATGGGTGTTTTGTAGAATGCTGTTTTAAATTCCAATGACGTCTTTTGAATTTTGTGTTGTTATTGCTGCAATTTCATTGAAAGACAAACCATAGAGGTCTACCAACTTATCGATGACCCTTGTAATATAGCTGCTTTCATTTCTTTTTCCTCGGTAAGGTACTGGTGCCAAATAAGGCGCATCGGTTTCAAGGACAATGTGTTGAATGTCAATTTCGTTTAAAAAAGTATCGATCTTCCCATTTTTAAAAGTAACCACGCCGCCAATGCCTAATTTCATATTGTAAGAAATAGCTTTTTTTGCCTGCTGCAACGTACCAGAAAAACAATGAAAAATCCCGAACAAATCAGCTCCTTTTTCAGTTTCTAAAACTTCAAAAATTTCATTAAAGGCTTCTCTACAGTGAATTACAATGGGTAGCTTCTTTTCTTTTGCCCATTGTATCTGTGTTCTAAAAGCCTCTTTTTGTTGTTCTAGAAAGGTTTGGTCCCAGTACAAATCAATACCGATTTCACCGATAGCAAAAAAGTTTCGTTGATCAATCCATTTTTTTACCAGTGCCAATTCTTCTTTGTAGTTTTCTTTTACTGAAGTAGGGTGTAAGCCCATCATCAAATACACCTCATTGGGGTATTTTTTCTCTAAGTCGAACATCCTTTCGGTGTAGCTACTGTCTATCGCTGGAATAAAAAAACGGGAAACACCAGCGTCTTTCGCACGTTGTAGCACTGCAGCTTGATCCGTATCAAATTGTTCAGAATATAAATGGGTGTGTGTATCTGTAATCATTAAAAATGTACTTTTGTCAAACGATCTCTTCTGCAAAAATACAGTAAATGGCAAGTTTAAAAAAAATACTAAAAAAAAAGAATTACCTAAAAATTAAATTGAAGAAAATGACCACAAATCATTTAGAGCTCAAAGCTTCTATTAATGGTGTCCAAGGGCGTTTTATTTTAGATACGGGTGCTTCCAACTCTTGTGTAGGATTGGATTTAATCGCTTTTTTTAATTTGGAGGCGCAGGAAAGTGAAACGAAAGCTGCGGGTGCGGGTTCTACAGACATGGAAACACTACAATCGGAACACAATACGCTTAAAATTGGTGCTTGGCAACATAAAAATTGCCATTTGGTTTTATTTAATTTAGCACATGTAAACACTGCTTTAACGCAACACCATGGAAAAGAAGTACATGGAATTATTGGGGCAGATATTTTAGAGAAAGGAAAAGCAATTATTGACTACCAAAAGCATTTTTTGTACCTAAAGAAACCTAAAAAATGGCATTGAGTTCGTATCTTTGAACAATTATAAAAAGAAAAATATGAGTTTGCAGCAACAGATAATGGATCAAATGAAAGTAGCCATGAAGGCTAAAGATACAATTGCTTTGCGAGCCTTAAGAGCGGTAAAAGCTGCTTTCTTGTTGGCCAGTACAGAAACGGGTGCTACTGAGGAGCTGTCTGAAGCGCAGGCAATGAAGATCATTCAGAAGCAAGTAAAACAAAGAAAAGATAGTGCTGCCATTTTTTTAGCACAGGGAAGAAAAGATTTGGCCGACCCAGAATTGGAAGAGATTGCTATTTTAGAGCAATTTCTACCTGCAGCTTTGTCTGAAGCGGCATTGGAAGCTATTGTTGTTGCTGCCATTGCAAAGGTGGGCGCTGCGGGAATGAAAGACATGGGGAAGGTCATGGGAATGGTTTCTAAAGAAGTAGCCGGTCAAGCAGATGGAAAACTAATTTCACAAGTAGTAAAAAAGCATTTGATGCCATAAAATTTTAAAAGGCCCAGTAGTTCAACTGGATAGAATATCAGATTTCGGCTCTGACGGTTGGGGGTTCGAATCCCTTCTGGGTCACATAACCTTACTAGTGATAGTAAGGTTTTTTTGTGCATTGAATAGCCCTGTCTGTTTAGTTTTTAAATAGATTAGTATCTTTGAGTTAAAACCAATAACAAACCTTATCAATGATTTTATTTTTTCAAGCGGCTTTAATGATTCTCACTTTTGTTACTTTCTTATGGATCTGGAGTGTGTTTATTAAAAATGTAAGTATCATCGATGTTTTTTGGGGTATCGGATTTGTTTGTGTCAATGCATTTTATGCCTGTAAGTCCGGAGATTTAACAGCAAGAAAATTACTAGTCTTGTCCTTAGTAACAATCTGGGGGCTGCGGCTTGCCATTTATTTGGCGTATAGAAATTATGGGAAAGGAGAGGATTTTAGATATCAAGAGTTTCGAAAAAACTTTGGACCTAATCGCTATTGGTGGTTTAGTTTCTTTCAAACATTTTTATTGCAAGCCGCCCTCATTATGGTCATATCGCTCCCGCTTATAGGAATACAAACAAGTACGAATTCTGGTGCTTTGAACACACTGGATTATTTAGGAATCTTTGTGTGGAGTGTTGGATTCATTTTTGAAGCCGGCGGAGATTATCAACTAATGCGCTTTCAACGAAATCTAAATAATAAAGGGAAGGTTTTAGATACTGGATTTTGGAAATATACCCGGCATCCAAATTATTTTGGAGATGCTGCCGTTTGGTGGAGTTATGCAATTTTTAGTATAGCTTCAGAAAGCTATTGGCAGGTAATTGGCGCTGTGATAATGACTTTACTAATCATTAAAGTTTCAGGAGTTCGCTTGCTTGAGAAAACCTTAAAAGATACAAAGCCTTTGTACAGTGATTATGTGAAAAAAACCAATTCTTTTTTACCGTGGTTCCCTAAAAAAATAAAATAGTTATGGAGTTCAGTATCAAAAATATCCTATTCTTTCTCTTTGTAGCCTGGGGTTTTCCGATGGGATACTACAGAAGTAAATTTCGAAAAATCGTCTACCAGACAGACAGTTGGACCATCAATATCAAACCGATTTTTTGGAAAGAATTGAAAGGACTGTTTGGGAATCTCTATCCAGAAAACCATTCGTATAAAAAATTTAGAAATTTTTACTTATTTTATCTTAGTATTTACCTCTTATTGTTCCTTGTATACCTCACTGTTTGATTTCAATACTTAGAGACAAACTATACCAATTATGAATTGTTTCTAGGAGTATTCTGAGGTCAATTCATCCACAATCAATCCATCTTGTAAGGTGCCAATGACCCCCATAGCTGCTCTTTCTCCAGCAATCATAGCGGCATTTAAAGAGCCGTTTAAGAGTTGATCTCCCGCTAAAAAAATTGAAGAAGTTAATTTTGTTTCTGTACTTGATAGCTCGTATTGAAGGTTGCTTAGTTTTGGTAACGCTTTTTTAATTTGATAGTGTTGGATGAATTTTGGATGGACTATTCCACAAAAAACATGCAATTCTTTCGCGACCTTTTCAATGAGTTTTTCAGCTGTTAAATCGTGATCTTTTACAACGGTCACCGAAAGTAATTCCTTGTCTCCTTTCATTTCCATTGCTACTGAACTGTGATAAAAAAGATTATTAATCAATGCATTTTTATCAGCAATCAAACCAATAATGGGTTTTTGAAGGGTTCTTTTCGAAGTTTCAAAATACAAGGTGTCACAACTTTTCCAGGCTGTTGCTTGGTTTTTAAGATTGGCGACCAAATCACTAGCCTCTGTGGCAATAATTGTAAAATGGCTTTCTATTTCCGATCCATCCTGTAATGTGATGATTTCATTTTTCACAGATTTTACAGGAGTTTCAAAATGTATTTTTGTATTTTTTAAACCCTTTTTTAACTGATTTGAAATGGCTTGCATTCCTGATTTTGGAATGACTGCCAGGCCGTCTCCAAACATTTTGTAGACAAATTCAAACATGCGACTTGAGGTGTCCAAATTGGGCTCTAAAAAGATACCACTAAAGAACGGTTTGAAGAAATCTTGAAGCATCGCTTCTGAAAAACCAAGTTTTGCAAATATGCTAAGGTGGTTGTTTCAGGTGTTTTAAAAATTGCGGAAATTGATTTTTTCTTTAAATGTCTGTTGAGTTTTAAAATTTTGAGTTTGTCTGAAAAATTGCCAATAGACGCAAACAGTGTTGGGAATACTAATGATAGATTGCGTAATGGATCTCCAATCGTTTGTGATTTTCCATTTTTAAAAATGGTAGCACCCGGCACTAATTCTTGAAGTGCTAAGGGTTTAAAATCTAAATATTTTTTTGCTGCAGGATAAGAGGTAAGCAATACTTGAAAGCCATGATCTAGTTGATAGCCTTGAACGGTGTCCGATTTTACCCGACCCCCAACGGAAGCAGATGCTTCAATGATAGTAGGAGAATAGCCATTGTTTTCCAAAACTTTGGCAGCAATTAAACCACTCACTCCAGCACCAATAATGTGTATTTTATATGCAGATTTATCCATTTTATTCTTGTGTTAGTTTTGCTTTCTTTTTCAAGTAGCTTGCAACAATTCGTTGCACATCTCGGTTGTCTTTTTTGGGTTGAACAAAAAATTGATAATCTTCGGGTTGTGTTAATTGTGCTGCTTGTTCTTTGTCTAAATAGCCAAAACCTTGATAAATTCCATTTAAAATTAAAGCAAATCCAATTTCATTTTCAGCAACGCCGTTTTCTGTAATGACCAAATTTTCCGCTCCAATTCCTACAGATTTAATGGCTTCGTTTACCCGTTTGTTATAGTTCGCAACGGTTTCCTTGTCGCAACAAATGCCTCTACATTCTTTAAGTTGATAGTGAAAACAGCTCGATACATTGGTCTGTAAGTGGCAATATTTTGGGCACAATTCAAATGCTTCGCAGAGTTGCGCTATGTGTTTTCTACATTCGGCTACGGTGTAGTATTTCATGATGGCGTTTGGTGCTAATTTAAGGCGGTTGTATGCCAAATGAAGCACTCCTTTTTGATCTTCATATGCAAACAAACCAATAGCTTCTCCAGCACGTCTTTGTGCTCGGTTGTATTTTGGATAATGTTGTTTTATTTCAGCAGATTCGTGCAAGAGGGCCAATAATTCACTACCTGTTTGGGTATAAGTGATGTCGGCAGTTTCTTGACACATCGAAATTTCTTTCTTCTTTTTGTCATAAAAATGACTAATAACGCGTTGCTTTATATTGTTGGCTTTGCCAACATAAATAATTTCTTTTGCTGGGTTTTTAAAATAGTAAACTCCGTGTTTTTCGGGGAGTTGATCAACAACCTTTTTGTCTAAAAGAGGTGGTAAAGTGGCTTGCCTCGATTTTGGATTTAAAAAAGAATTGATGGTAAAGTTATCATCTCTCTGTAAGAGTCTTTTAAACAATTCTACGGTAGCTTCTACATCCCCTCTTGCACGGTGTCTTGCAGAAATAGGAATGCCTTCATCTGCGCAAATATTCCCTAGGCTATAGGATAGAAGTCCGGGAATTATTTTCCGTGACAAACGAACAGTACAGAGTTTTTTACGTTTAAAATCAAAGCCTAAACTTTTAAATTCTGCTTGAATGATGTTGTAATCGAAGTTGACATTGTGCGCTACAAAAATACAGTCTTTGGTAATTTCTGCAACCTTTTTTGCAATCTCAAAGAACCGCGGCTGGTTTCGAACCATGGCTTGGGTGATTCCAGTAAGGTTGGTTATAAATGCAGGAATGGGTGCTTCTGGATTCACCAATGTTGTAAATTCGTCCAACACCTTTTCTCCATCAAAAATAAAGATAGAGATTTCGGTGATCTTTTGTCCCTTGTATCCATTCCCCGTAGTTTCTATATCTACAACTGCGTACCTTCTATCCAATCGTGTTTTTTAAATCTGCAATGGTTTCTGTTGGGTTTTCTGCACCAAAAACATAGCTACCGGCTACCAAGACATTGGCGCCTACTTCTATTAAGGCATTGGCGTTTTTATTGGTTACACCACCATCAATTTCTATTAGACAGTTTGAACCTGTAAATTCAATAAGGTGTTTTAGTTGTGAAGTTTTCTTATAGGTGTTTTCTATAAAAGATTGCCCACCAAAACCAGGGTTTACACTCATAATACAGACCAAATCCAAGTCGTTAATAATATCTTCCAAAACGGCAATCGGTGTGTGTGGGTTTAAGGCAACTCCAGCTTTCATTCCTGAGGCTTTTATGGCTTGTACTGTTCTGTGCAAATGGGTGCAAGCTTCGTAATGAACTGTTAGAATATGGGCGCCTAAATCTGCAAAAGTTTGAATGTACTGATCTGGATTTACGATCATCAAATGCACATCAATTGTTTTTGTGGCATGTTTGGCGATGGCTTTTAAAACCGGCATTCCATAAGAAATGTTTGGAACGAATACGCCGTCCATTATATCAATATGAAACCAATCTGCTTCACTATTGTTTACCATTTCGATATCGCGTTGTAAATTACCGAAATCTGCTGCTAAAATTGAAGGTGCTATTAAATTACTCATTTGTTTTTTCTTGTTGTGTATTTGTTACTGTAAAAATAGGAATATAAAATAAAAAACTCTCGAATTCATTTCGAGAGTTTTACAAGTTTTATTTACAATAATGATTACCCGAGGTAGGTCATTAAAATTTTACTTCTTGAGGTATGCTTTAAACGACGAATCGCTTTTTCTTTAATTTGACGAACTCGTTCCCGGGTTAGGTCGAATGTTTCTCCAATTTCTTCTAAGGTCATTGGTTGGTGTTCTCCCAAGCCAAAGTATAGCTTTACAACGTCTGCTTCACGAGGGGTAAGCGTTTCTAGGGCCCTGTTAATTTCTATACGTAACGATTCGTGTAATAAGGTTCGGTCTGGGTTTGGAGATTCTCCGGAGTTCAATACGTCGTACAAGTTAGAGTCTTCCCCTTCAATTAACGGTGCATCCATCGATACATGACGTCCAGAATTTTTCATAGACTCTTTTACGTCGTTTACAGTCATGTCTAATTTCTTAGCGATCTCCTCTGCACTTGGAGGACGTTCGTTTTCTTGTTCTAAGAAAGCGTACATTTTGTTAATTTTATTAATCGAACCAATTTTGTTTAATGGCAAACGAACAATTCTAGATTGTTCTGCCAATGCCTGTAAGATCGACTGTCGAATCCACCAAACGGCATAAGAGATAAATTTAAATCCCCGTGTTTCATCAAAACGTTTTGCCGCTTTAATTAACCCTAAGTTTCCTTCGTTGATTAAATCTGGTAAGGTTAATCCTTGGTTTTGGTATTGTTTTGCAACAGAAACCACAAATCGTAAATTTGCTTTTGTTAACTTCTCTAAAGCGGTTTGATCTCCTGCTTTTATTAGCTGAGCCAATTCTACTTCTTCATCTGCAGTAATTAAATCTACTTTACCAATTTCTTGTAAATATTTGTCTAAGGATGCAGTTTCTCTATTGGTTACCTGCTTTGTAATTTTTAGCTGTCTCATGGAAGTTTCAAAAAATATTAGGGGTTTACATCGATTCTTATTTTATTATACGTTTCAAAGCGTTACTTTGTTACAAAACAAAGCTGTTTTTTTTGAAATATTTTGTGAAAGCTTTTTTTCAAAAAAAAAGAGACCATAGAACGGTCTCTTAGGATAGGGTATGAAATTTATTTTTTTTAGAACAAGCCATTGATTTGCGCATCAATTCTATCGATGATATAACCTAAATCTTCTTGATTGTCTACAAAGTCTAATTGGTCTACATCAATGATTAGTAATTTCCCTTTGGTGTATGTAGAAATCCAAGCTTCATATCGTTCGTTTAATCGACTCAGGTAATCAATACTAATAGAGTTTTCATAATCCCTACCTCTCTTATGAATTTGACCAACCAAGGTAGAAATGTCTGCACGTAAGTAAATTAATAAATCGGGGGGTGTTACTAGTTTTTCCATCAACTCAAACAAAGAACTATAATTCCCATAATCTCTATTGGTCATTAGCCCCATTGCGTGTAGGTTCGGCGCAAAAATATGTGCGTCCTCGTATATCGTTCGGTCTTGAATTATTTTCTTGCCTGTTTCGCGCAATTCTAGTATTTGACGAAAACGACTGTTTAAGAAATAGACTTGAAGATTAAAAGACCAACGTTCCATTTCTGAATAAAAGTCATCTAAATATGGATTCTCATCAACAGCTTCGTAATGAGGTTTCCAATTATAATGTTTGGCTAATAGTTTGGTGAGCGTAGTTTTACCTGCGCCAATATTTCCCGCAATTGCAACGTGCATAGATTAAATAATTAGAGGTTTGGTTGGTGCGATAAAGGTAGTGAATTTTTGCCATTAGGGGTTCATTTGCAAATCAATTTATCCCCAAACCCACGAATATTTAGTATTTAAATATTCACGGTTTTTGAAAACATTATTTTTGGATTATTGCATCAAAGCTGTTAAAAGATGTTAAATATGAAACAGGTTTAATATAATTTCTAACTTTGTGTTCATTAAAACAGGATATTTTATGAACATCAAGGTTACCATTTTAATTAGTTTAGTTTCTTTTGCTCTGAACGCACAAAATTTTTCAGGGAAAGCAATCTATAAAACAAGTAGAAAATCGACGATTTCGTTTGACAACGAAAAAAACCCGGGTATGTCTGATGAGATGCAAAAACAGATTCAGGCGAGAATACAGAAAATGAATCAGAAAACATTTATTTTGAATTTTGATCAAAAAACATCTACCTATAAGGAAGATGTGCAATTAGATGCGCCAAATCCTAAAGTAGGTGGTGCAGGTGTGATGGTCATGTCTTTTGGAGGTTCGGGAAATGGAAGCATCTATTTTAAAAACATCAATGAAAAACGATTTGTCAATCAGACCGAAATCATGGGGAAGCGTTTTTTGGTGAAAGATTCCTTGCCCAACTATCAATGGAACCTGTCTACCGAAACTAAAAACATTGGAAACTACACTTGTTATAAAGCAACCTTTACCAGAACTGTAGAAGATATTCAGATGGTTTTTGAGGATGGGGAGTCTAAAGAAAATAAAATTAAAAAAACAGTCACCACAACCGCATGGTACACTCCACAAGTACCTGTGAGTAATGGTCCAGACAATTACCAGGGATTACCGGGTTTAATTTTAGAAATAAATGATGTAGAACGCTTGATTGTTTGTACAGAAATTGTTTTGAATCCTTCCGAGAAAATTGAAGTTAAAGCACCCGAAAAAGGTGAAATTGTTTCCCAAGCTGCTTATGACAAAATTCAAGAAGAAAAGACCCAGGAATTGATGGAACGCTTTAAGTCTCGAAATGGCGTAAACATGGGAGGTGGCATCAATATTAAAATAGGAGGATAATTTAAGTTTAGTTATTTTTGAAACCCCATTAAACTTTTACTTCATCTTTAAGTCTAAAGGTGGTTAATTAACAGTATTTTTGAAAAAAATTTATACAATCAAATGATGAAATCACTCTTTACAATATTAGTTGCCTTTCTTTCTGTTTTTACTTTTGCACAAAACAATTTTCAAGGCAAAGCAGTATACATGTCCAAAACTTCTATGGACATGAGCCGATTTGAGAATATGCCTGAGCAACGTAAGAAACAAATGATGGCGCGTTTTAAGAATTTTCTTGAGAAAACCTATACGTTGAGTTTCAATAAAACGGAATCTTCTTTTAAAGAAGATGTTGCCTTAGAAGGCCCAGGAGCTTCAGGTCCAAGTTGGGGAAGAAGCAATGGTCAAGGTTCAATCTATAAAAGTTTGAAAGATAAAAAAATGATTGAAGACGTTGAGCAATTTAGCAAACGTTTTTTAGTTGTTGAAGATATGGGGCAATTGGAATGGGAGTTGGGAACAGAAACCAAAAAAATAGGAAACTATACTTGTTACAAAGCTACTTTAGTCAAAGAAGATACCAATGTAGATTGGGGAAGCATTTTTAGTAGAAGAGGCAACTATAAGAAAAAAGATTCTACAAATAACAAAGACAGCAAAACCGCAAAGAAAATGTTGAACGTTACTGCTTGGTATACGCCACAGATTCCAGTAAGTTCTGGTCCAGACAAGTATTATGGATTGCCGGGATTGATTTTGGAGTTAAATGCGGGTAGAACTACTATGTTGTGTACAGAAATCGCTATCAGTACTTCGGGAGATTTAGAAATTAAAGAACCACGCAAAGGAAAAGAAGTTTCGAGAGAAGAATACACTCAAATTGTAAAAGAAAAAACGGAAGAGTTGAAAGAGCGTTTTAAAAATAGAGGACGTGGTGGTAGAGGAAGAGGCTACTAAAAATACAATTACCAATCAAAACATGTATATGAAAAAATTACTATTTATTGCCATTTTTTTGGCATCATGGGTTTCTAGTGCTCAAATTGAATTGAAAGGCGTCGTAAAAGATTCTATTGGAAATCCCTTAGAAATGGCAAATGTAATTGCCATTGATACCATTGCAAAAAGAATTGCTTCTTACGGTTTTACAGACGGACAAGGGAATTTTAAATTAGATCTAAAAAAGAATACTACCTACAATATAAAGATTAGTTATGTTGGTTTTAGAGATGTAAGTGAGTTCTTAAAAACAACAGAAACCAATACCTCTAAAAATTACACCATGTCGGAAGACAACATGCTTGAGGGAATAAATATTGTTTCTAAAATGCCGGTAACTGTTAAAGGTGATACCATTATTTACAATGCGGATTCCTTTAAGAATGGATCCGAACGCAAATTAGAAGACGTCTTAAAGAAATTGCCAGGAGTAGAAGTAAATGATGCTGGTGAAATTGAGGTGGAAGGCAAAGTAGTTGAAAAAATAATGGTAGATGGAAAGGAATTTTTTAGTGGAGATACCAAATTAGCCTCAAAAAACATTCCTTCAAATGCCGTAGATAAAATTCAGGTGTTGCGAAATTACTCCAATGTAAATCAATTAAGTGGAGTTCAAAACAATGAAGATAGAGTAGCCATAAATATTAAATTAAAAGAAGGGAAAAAGAATTTTTGGTTTGGAGATGTAACTGCTGGAGGAGGAGATTCACCAGACACCGAGTTGTATCTTTTTCAACCAAAATTGTTCTATTACACCCCTAAATATACCATTAACGTTATTGGTGATGTAAATAATATGGGCGATGTTGTTCTAAGTAGAAGAGACCTCAGAGGTTTTGGAGGAAATTTTCAAAGTCAGAGTCCCTCCAATGGAACCAACATTAACATTGCCGATGCCGGAATTGGATTTCTAACTGCCAATGCCAGAAATGCAAACCGAATTGAGACCAAATTAAGTGCCTTAAATTTTAGTTACTCCCCAAATTCAAAATTAGATTTCAGAGGATTCTTAATTTTTTCAAGCAATAGCAACGGACAAAGAAATATTAATGCAATAGATTATGTAGATCCAAATACACCAGATGATTTTGTAGACAATACAACAGATCAGACTAGTAACACTGGGTTGTTTCGATTTAGTTCCAGTTATAAAAAAGATTTTGACAATCAAATGAACTACAACGTGTCGGGACGTTTTACCAATGAATTCCGAATTGATGACGTAAATTCATTAGTACTGAGTGATATTACTGAAATGGAAAATGCAACCCCATATACTATAAATCAAGACTTAAGTTATTTCTATACTGCAAGTGAGACCAGTATTTTTGCCTTAGAGGTAAAGCATTTATTACAGGATGAAGATCCGTTTTATGTGGCTTCTTTAGAAAACGATCCGAACAACAATGAGGATGAAGATAATGACGGTTTTGACGAAGCAGCAGGAGCTTTAGGTTTAAATACATCAAATCAGTTCTACAATATAGAACAAGAACGGAAAGTAAAATCGAATCAATTGGATGCGAAACTAGACTATTATTACATTTTAAATTCGAAGAGCAATTTGAATTTTGTAATGGGTACCATCTTAAGCCAACAAAATTTCAATTCTCGCTTTTTTCAAACCTTAGACAATGGGACAGAATTTGAGCCAGATCCTACAATTGAGGGTGTCGAAAATGTCCGAACGATTAACGATACGGAATACAATTTTACAGATATTTATGCCGGATTGAGATATCGTTTGAAGTCCGGAATTTTTACCTTTACTCCAGGAGTTACCATTCACTCCTATACTTCCAAGAACATTCAGTTTGGTTCTGAAATGTTTCAAGATAAATTTGCAAAACTATTGCCAGAATTTAATATGATCGTGCAGTTTAAAAGAAGTGAAAGCCTGAACTTCACCTATAAAAAAGAAGTTAATTTTACAGACGTAAATCAAATTGCAAGTGGAATTGTTGCCAACAGTTACAATTCCTTTTTTGCTGGAAATTCTGACTTAACCAATGCTAGCACGCACAATTTAAGATTGAATTATAGAAGTTTCAACTTGTTTGACGGAAGCAGTATTTTTGGAGGTATAAATTACCGTAAAACAGCAGACCAAGTAAATAGAAATACTATTTTTCAGCCGAGGTCAGTCGTTTCAAGCAGTTCGTCTATCAACTCTACTTTTGATAATGAAAGTCTTACGGCTTATGGAAACCTTAGCAAGACCTATAAAAAGATCACTGCAAGACTAGGGGGTAATTTTTCTTATTCAAAAAGCTATCAATCAATTAATTTTATAGAGAATACCAACGAAAGCTTTGTGAAAGGAATCAATACAAGAATTGGAACCAATTTTACAAAAGCACCCAATCTTAGTTTGAATTATAGACTTTCTTTCGTAGATCAAAAGAATAGTTCTAGAGCCACTGATATCAAAACAGTTACCCATGCGCCGTCTGTAGATTTTGACGCCTATCTTTGGGAGTCTGTTACTTTGAGATCCGATTTTTCATACAATGAACAAAGGCAAGGTGGAAGTGTCTTAAATTCCTACAAAATACTGAATGCAAAAATAGCGTATCGAAAAGATCGAGATGCAAAATGGGAATATGAACTCGTTGGAAGTAACTTACTAGCAACAGGTTCAAATGCTTCTGTAAGCCAAGGTGTTGTTTCTTTTAATGTAAGAGAAACCTTTATTTTGCCTAGATTTATTAGCTTTAGAGTACGTTACCAATTGTAAAATAGCATCACAAACCAAATAAAAAAAGGACTCCATTATTGGAGTCCTTTTTTAGTTTTATGTAGGATGATTTCTTAAATCAAAATTAGAGGTTAAAAGCCTCTTTTACGTTGTCAACAAAATCTAATTTTTCCCAAGTAAACGTCTCAATTTCTTGTGAAACGGTTTCACCCATTGGGTTTGTAAATGTAACTGTTTTTACTTCAGGAGTCCTTCCCATATGACCATAAGCAGCTGTCTCTGAATAAATAGGCGCTCTTAATTTTAAACGCTTTTCAATAAAATAAGGACGCATGTCAAAAATAGATTCTACAATTTTACTGATGGCCCCATCCGTTAAATCCACTTTGGAAGTCCCATAGGTTTCCACATTAATACTTGTTGGTTTTGCAACACCAATTGCATAGGAAACTTGTACCAACACCTCTTTACACAATCCGGCAGCTACTAAGTTTTTAGCAATATGTCTTGTGGCATAGGCACCAGAACGATCTACCTTGCTAGGATCTTTTCCAGAGAACGCACCACCTCCATGAGCCCCTTTTCCTCCGTAAGTGTCCACAATAATTTTACGACCAGTCAACCCCGTATCCCCGTGTGGCCCTCCAATCACAAAAACACCGGTTGGGTTAATGTGATAGGTAATGTCGTTGGTGAATAATTTCTGAAGGTGTACTGGTAATTTTGCAACTACTCTTGGAATTAAAATAGAGACAATATCCTTTTGAATTTTCGCTAACATTACTTCGTCAGACGAGTCAAAATCATCATGCTGGGTAGAGACTACAATGGCATCAATTCTTTGTGGAATATTGTCATCAGAGTATTCAATTGTAACTTGAGATTTAGCATCGGGTCTTAAGTAGGTAATCTCGTTATTTTCTCTTCGCAATGCGGCCAGTTCAATCAATAATCTGTGCGAAAGTTCCAAGGCCAAAGGCATGTAGTTTTCTGTTTCATCGGTAGCATATCCAAACATCATTCCTTGATCTCCAGCACCTTGTTCTTCTGGATTCGCTTTGTCTACACCTTGATTGATATCTGGAGACTGTTCATGTATTGCTGAGAGCACGCCACATGAATTGCCATCAAACATATAAGCTCCTTTTGTGTATCCAATTTTATTAATGACATCTCTTGCTATTTTTTGAACATCTAAATAGGTTTTGGATTTTACTTCCCCAGCTAGAAAAACTTGACCTGTGGTTACAAGAGTTTCACAAGCTACTTTGGAAGTCGGGTCAAAGGCTAAAAAATTATCAATTAAAGCATCAGAAATTTGATCTGCAACTTTGTCTGGGTGTCCTTCAGAAACACTTTCTGAGGTAAATAAATATGACATGTTTTTTCTTTATTGTAGAAGAAAAATAAAAATAGATTACAGGGGTGCTAAAAGGAGTAGAAGTTACTGCTTTAGCATTTTGTTATGTTGAGGTTCACTTTCGTTACTTTCAACAAAGAGGTTGCAATCAGTTCAAATTTTTCCTCTTAAATTCTGTTGCAAAGCTACAGTTAAATTTTAAAATCCAACACTAATTTCGAACATTTATTTTTTCGTTCAATTCTTTTTTCAATAAAAGAAATGCATTCCATGTTCTTAAAATAGGAATTCTGTAATGAGGAGATTCTTTATTTCTGAATTTGTTAAAAATGAAAAAAAAATAAAAAAAAATTAGGATGTTAAATTTTTCTAAAGTTATATTTGCACTCACAAAGTTCAATAATTTATTGAAATGTTATCAAGAAAGGCGGAGGGATTAGACCCTATGAAGCCTTAGCAACCCTTTAGAAATGAAGAAGGTGCTAAATTCTACCCAAGTTTAAAAACTATGGATAGATAACAAAAGAGAATTTTTCATTCTGAAAACTTCTATTTTTTCTTTTTAACATTTTTCTATTTTGATTCATCAATATTTGATGCATTTGACTTTTGGTTTAATCTTTTATTAACTCAAAAAAATTAGAAAAATGAGTACACAAAAATTAGCAACCCAAGCTTTGCACATTGGGCATGATGCCAAAGAAAATGGAGGTGCAAGAGCCGTTCCAATTTATCAAACTACTTCGTATGTTTTTAACAATTCGGAACATGCAGCAAATCTCTTTTCACTAAAAGAATTGGGGTTTATTTACACCCGTTTAAACAACCCTACAAATCAAATTCTCCAAGACCGTTTGGCAGCTATTGAAGGCGGTATTGGTGCCGTGGTTTTTGCCTCAGGTACTGCAGCAATAGCAACCGGTTTGCTTACGCTCTTAAAATCGGGAGACCACATTGTAGCCTCCAGTAGCCTTTATGGTGGAACTTACAATCTATTAAGTGTCACTTTACCAAGATTTGGGATTACAACAACCTTTGTAGATCCCTCAAATCCAGCTAATTTTGCAGCAGCGGTTCAGGAAAATACAAGAGCATTTTTTGTGGAGTCTTTAGGGAATCCCAAATTAGATGTTTTAGATTTAGAAGGAATATCAAAACACGCTAAGGAAGCGAAAGTTCCTTTTATTGTAGACAATACCGTAGCAACACCTGTATTACTAAATCCGATTAAACATGGAGCAGATCTTGTAATTCATTCCTTAACAAAATACATAGGCGGGCAAGGAAACTCTTTAGGAGGCGCTATAATAGACGCAGGAACCTTCGATTGGTCTAGTGGGAAATTTCCAGAATTTACAGAACCATCTGCCGGATACCATGGATTAAAATACTATGAAACCTTAGGTGCTTCCTCTTTTATTTTTAAACTAATTTTAGAAGGGTTGCGTGATTTTGGAGGTGCATTGAGTCCTACCAACGCATTTCATATTCTTCAAGGATTGGAAACATTACCAGTTCGTATTCAACAGCATTCAAAAAATGCCTTCGCATTGGCAACATGGCTGGAAGCTCAAGAAGAAGTTGCTTGGGTCAACTATCCAGGTTTGGAAAGTAGCAAGTACAAATCCTTAGCAGATAAATATTTGCCAAACGGACAGAGTGGAATCGTCACTTTTGGAACCAAAGGCGGATATGAATCTGCAAAATCGATTGTAGATGCGACCAAAGTATTTTCGCTATTGGCAAATATTGGAGATACCAAATCGCTCATTATCCACCCGGCAAGTACCACGCATCAACAGTTATCAGAAGTAGAACAAGAAAGTGCTGGCGTTGCACAAGATTTAATTCGATTGTCTGTTGGTATCGAAGATATTGAAGATTTAAAAGCCGATTTAAAGGCTGCCTTTTCAACAGTTTCCCTATAAATTTTTTATCAAATCAAGTGAATTCGAAACTACAAAAGCTACCGATTGATCAATTTATCACAGAAAGTGGTAAGACAATTTCTTTAGAATTGTCTTACCAGCTTTTTGGGAAACCTCTGCATGAGGGCCCCATTGTTTTGGTCAATCATGCTTTAACTGGGAATTCCGATGTTTGTGGCGAAAAGGGGTGGTGGCAAGAATTAATTGGTCCCGGAAAAGCGATTGATACCAAGCATTATACTATTTTGGCCTTCAATATCCCGGGGAATGGTTATGATGGTTTATTGTTGGAAAATTATCAAGATTTTATCGCAAAAGATATGGCGAAACTTTTCTTAATAGGACTCGAAAAACTAAACATTAAGCAATTGTTTGCGATTATTGGCGGTTCATTGGGAGGGAGTATCGCATGGCAAATGGCCGTTTTACAACCTACCATTTGTAAGCATTTGATCCCAATAGCATCCGACTTTAGAGCAACAGATTGGTTGATTGCCAATTGTAAAATACAAGAGCAATTTTTAAACAACTCGTCCAATCCAATTCACGATGCAAGAATGCATGCCATGTTATTGTACAGAACACCTGCGTCCTTTAACAAACGCTTCAATAGAACAAAGAATACCGATTTGAAGATTTTTAATATTGAAAGTTGGTTGTTGCATCACGGAAAAAAACTGCAAAAAAGATTTCAATTATCGGCTTATAAATTGATGAATCATTTATTGAAATCAATCGATGTTACCAACGAAAATGAATCGAGTATAAACACCCTATGTACAATTAAAAGTAATATTCATATGGTGAGTGTAGATTCTGATTTATTTTTCACTGCGGAAGAAAATCTACACACATTCATTGCTTTATTCAAAGTAAAAAAGAACGTTGCCTATTCTGAAATAAAATCATTGCACGGGCATGATGCTTTTCTCATTGAATTTGAGCAGTTAGCAACAATTATCGAACCTATTTTTAAAACCACTTCAGTTTTAAAAAGTCCAACTGTCTAAAATATGGAAGATTTTAATTTTGAAACAAACGCGATAAGAACGCAAACCGAGCGGTCTCAGCACCAAGAACATTCGACGCCATTGTATCTAACATCGAGTTTTGTTTTTGAAGATGCCGAAGAAATGAGAGCTTCTTTTGCGGAAGAAAAAGAGCGAAATCTATACAGTCGTTTTACCAATCCAAACACATCAGAATTTGTAGATAAAATTGTTGCCATGGAAGGCGCGGAAGCTGGATATGCTTTTGCAACCGGCATGTCTGCCATCTTTTCTACTTTTGCAGCGCTATTAAATGCTGGTGATCATGTGGTCTCCTGCCGTTCTGTTTTTGGTTCTACTCACAGCATGTTTACTAAGTTTTTACCAAAATGGAACATAGAAACATCCTATTTTAAAGTAGATGAGGTTGATTTGGTGGAAAGTTTGATCCAGGAAAACACCAAGATTTTATACATAGAAACCCCTACTAACCCAGCCGTTGATATTTTAGATTTAGCAGTGTTAGGCGCATTGGCCAAAAAACACGGTATTATTTTTATCGTAGACAATTGTTTTGCGACTCCCTATTTGCAAAAACCCATCGATTTTGGAGCCGATTTGGTCATTCATTCCGCCACTAAACTCATTGATGGTCAGGGAAGAGTGTTGGGAGGTATTACCGTTGGAAACAAAGAACTGATGCGTGAGATCTATCTTTTTGCAAGAAATACAGGTCCTGCCATGTCACCTTTTAATGCTTGGGTATTGTCCAAAAGTTTAGAAACCTTGGCAGTAAGAGTCGAAAAGCATTGTGAAAATGCATTGATTGTTGCCGAATTTCTCGAGCAAGAGCCATCAATTCAATTGGTGAAATATCCCTTTTTAAAATCGCATCCTCAATATGATGTTGCCAAAAAACAAATGAAATTAGGAGGAAATGTGGTTGCTTTTGAGTTGAAAGGCGGCATTACAGCAGGAAGAACCTTTCTAAACAAAATAAAAATGTGTTCGCTTTCTGCCAATCTGGGGGATACCAGAACCATTGTCACGCATCCAGCGAGTACGACCCACGGTAGATTATCAGAAGAAGATCGACTAGAAGTTGGAATTACAGATGGTTTGGTAAGAGTTTCTGTTGGGTTGGAGAATGTACATGATATTATCAAGGATTTAAAGCAAGCTTTGGAAGATGCCTAATATTTATAAAGAAATACAAAAAAGAATTCTTGTGCTCGATGGCGCCATGGGAACCATGCTGCAACAGTATCAATTTACAGAAGCAGATTTTAGAGGAGAACGCTTTAAAGACTATCCAAGTCCCTTGCAAGGAAACAATGATTTGTTATCACTCACACAACCCGAAGCCATTGAAAGCATCCATGCAAAGTACTTTGCCGCAGGTGCAGATATTGTAGAAACCAATACGTTTTCAGGAACTACCATTGCCATGGCAGATTATCAAATGGAAAATTTGGTTTATGAGCTCAACTTTCAATCTGCAAAAATCGCCAAAAAGGTTGCGGAGGAATTCACACAAAAAGAACCAGACAAACCACGCTTTGTAGCCGGAGCTATAGGGCCTACCAACAGGACCGCAAGTTTGTCACCCGATGTCAACAGGCCCGAATACAGAGCGATTACATTTAACGAATTGCGTGTTGCCTATAAGCAACAGGTGGAGGCCTTGTTAGACGGCGGCGTAGATCTATTATTGGTAGAAACTATTTTTGACACCCTCAATGCAAAAGCGGCTTTGTTTGCGATTGAAGAAGTAAAAGAAGAACGAAATCTAAAAATTCCAATCATGGTGTCTGGCACCATTACCGATGCTTCAGGAAGAACCCTTTCCGGACAAACCGTGGAAGCCTTTTTAACCTCAGTTTCCCACATACCGCTTTTTTCTGTCGGATTTAATTGTGCTTTGGGTGCCCAACAATTACAACCCTATTTAAGCAGGTTGTCCAGAGAAACCGATTTTTATACATCGGCGCATCCCAATGCTGGGTTGCCCAATGCATTTGGAGAGTATGACGAAACCCCAAAACAAATGCAAGCTTTTATTGAAAGTTATCTACAAGATAATCTCATCAATATCATCGGCGGTTGTTGTGGGACCAGTCCCAAACATATCCAAGCAATCGCAGAAGTTGCAGCAAAATATCAAACTCGAAAAGTGGGATCTTAAATGAAAAGTGATTGTAAAAAATACTTAAGCTTATCCGGTTTAGAACCCTTAATTCTATCGGAAAACAGCAACTTTATCAACGTTGGTGAACGTACAAATGTAACAGGTTCTAGAAAGTTTCTTCGCTTAATAAAAGAAGAGAAATATGAAGAAGCATTAGCAGTAGCCAGAGATCAAGTTGAGGGCGGTGCACAAATTTTAGATGTCAATATGGACGAAGGAATGTTGGATGGCGTGCAAGCCATGACCACTTTTTTAAATCTCATTGCGTCCGAGCCAGATATTTCAAGAATTCCATTGATGATCGACAGTTCTAAATGGGAAATTATAGAAGCGGGCTTGCAAGTTGCTCAAGGAAAATGTGTTGTAAACTCCATCAGTCTGAAAGAAGGAGAAGCAGAATTCCTTCGTCAGGCAAAACTGGTAAAACGTTATGGAGCAGCTGTTATTGTCATGGCCTTTGATGAGGTAGGACAAGCCGATAACTACCAAAGACGGATAGAAATTTGCGAACGTTCTTACTATTTATTGGTCAACAAAGTACAATTCAAACCCGAAGATATCATCTTTGATCCCAATATCTTTCCAGTCGCTACAGGAATGGATGAACATCGAAAAAATGCACTAGATTTCTTTAAAGCGACGAAATGGATTCGTGAAAATTTACCTTTTGCAAATGTTTCTGGCGGAGTGAGTAACGTCTCGTTTTCTTTTCGAGGCAACAATATTGTTCGAGAAGCCATGCACGCAGCATTTTTATACCATGCCATTCAGCACGGAATGAATATGGGGATTGTAAATCCGACGATGCTAGAGATTTATGATCAAATCCCAAAAGAATTATTAGCAGCAGTAGAAGACGTTTTGTTGGATCGAAAAGAAGATGCTACAGAACGTTTGCTGGAGATTGCCGAACGTGTAAAAGGAAATAAAAAAGAAAGTGAAACCAAAGTTTTGGAGTGGCGAAATGGGTCTCTTCAAGAGAGAATTACCCACAGTCTGGTCAAAGGAATTGATGTTTTTATTATAGAAGATATTGAAGAAGCGAGGCAAAAATCTGCAAAACCGATTGAAGTTATTGAAGGGAATTTAATGATTGGTATGAATGTGGTTGGAGACTTATTTGGGAGTGGAAAAATGTTTTTACCACAAGTCGTAAAATCCGCAAGAGTCATGAAAAAAGCCGTGGCCTACTTACAACCATTTATTGAAGCTGAAAAAGACGGAAATCCAGAATTTGCAGGCAAAATATTAATGGCAACCGTAAAAGGAGATGTGCATGATATTGGTAAAAATATTGTTTCGGTTGTGTTGGGATGCAACAATTATGAAATTATTGATTTGGGGGTGATGGTGCCGCCAGAAAAAATTATTGAAACGGCAAAAAGAGAAAATGTAGATGCAATTGGTTTGAGCGGATTGATTACACCTTCCTTGGACGAAATGGTCTACTTGTCCAAAGAAATGGAAAAAAATAATTTCGCTATACCCCTATTAATTGGAGGTGCTACTACTTCAAAAGCACATACTTCTGTTAAAATTGCGCCCAATTATTCCAATGCAGTAGTGCATGTAAACGATGCTTCAAGAGCCGTAACTGTAGTAGGTAATCTCTTAAAAGAAGATTCTAATATTTACAAAAAACAACTCCGAGATGAGTATGCGAATTTTCGTGAAAAGTTTTTAAATCGTTCTAAGTCGAAAGCTTACATTTCCATTGCCGAAGCTCGAAAACGAAAATTTAAAATCGATTGGAAAAAAGCAAATATTGTACAACCTAAACAATTGGGGATTCAAGAATTACACGATTTTGAATTGACCAAATTGGAAGAATTTATCGATTGGAGTCCTTTTTTTAGAAGTTGGGACTTGCATGGAAAGTATCCAGCGATTTTAACAGACAATGTTGTTGGAGAACAAGCCACAGAATTGTTTGCAGACGCCAAGGTTTTACTTCAGAAAATTTTTGACGAAAAACTTTTAAAAGCAAAAGCGGTTTTTGGTTTGTTTGCTGCCAATACCTTTGATGATGATGATATTCAAGTGACAGTTTCGGGGAAAGAAAAACCCCTTACTTTTTTATCACTCCGTCAACAATTAAAGAAAAGAGAAGGGGTTCCATCTTTTGCTTTGGCAGATTTTATTGCTCCAAAAGAAACAAACATTCAAGATTATATAGGTGGATTTTGCGTATCTACGGGGTTTGGGACCAAAGAATTGGCAGAGGCTTATGAAGCAGCTCATGACGATTACAACTCCATTATGATCAAAGCATTGGCCGATCGATTGGCAGAAGCCTTTGCAGAGTATTTACACAAAGAAGTGCGAACCAAACATTGGGGTTATGCCGCTCATGAAAATCTTTCTAATACCGATTTAATCAAAGAAAACTATAAAGGAATTCGACCAGCCCCTGGTTATCCAGCTTGTCCAGATCATTTGGAAAAAAGAACCCTTTGGGAGTTGCTAAATGTAGAGGAGAGAATTGGTGTACAATTAACCGATAGTTTGGCCATGTGGCCCGCTGCAAGTGTTTCTGGGTATTATTTCGCAAATGAACAAGCGACTTACTTTGGACTTGGAAAAATAACCAGTGATCAAGTACGAGACTACGCAACAAGAAGAAATATAACAATTGAAGAAGCTTATCAATGGCTGAATCCGAACATAACTGAATAATATGAAAGTTACAGAACACATAAAAAAAGCCAAGGGGAAAACCTTATTTTCCTTTGAAATTATTCCCCCAAAAAAAGGGAAAAGTATTCAGGAGCTCTACAATAATATAGATCCATTAATGGAATTCAATCCTCCATTTATAGACGTAACGACTTCAAGAGAAGAGCATGTTTATGTGAAAAAACAAGGATTACTCGAGCAAAAAATTACCCGAATGCGTCCAGGAACATTAGGGATTTGTGCAGCGCTAAAACACAAATACCAGACAGATACAATTCCTCATGTTTTATGTGGGGGGTTTACCAAAGAGGAAACAGAGTATTTATTGGTAGATTGCCAATACTTAGGCATAGACAATGTAATGGCATTGCGGGGTGATACCATGAGTCATCAAAAATATTTTGAAGCCACTCCAGGGGGGCATTTATATGCGAAAGAATTGGTGACACAAATTAACAATTTAAATTCAGGGAAGTATTTACACGATGTTTTGGAAGTGGATGATCGTGCTAATTTCTGTATTGGCGTTGCTGGTTATCCTGAAAAGCATTTGGAAGCACCTTCTTTGCAAACCGATTTGAAAAGACTCAAAGAAAAAGTGGATGCTGGTGCCGACTATGTAGTTACTCAAATGTTTTTTGACAATCAAAAGTATTTTGATTTTGTAGCAGCTGCCAAAAAAATAGGAATTGACGTGCCGATTCTTCCAGGAATCAAGCCCTTTGCAATCCATAAACATTTGCAATTGTTACCTCAGGTTTTTAACATCGATCTCCCTGAAGCATTAATTGCTGCCGTTGAAGGGTGCAAAGACAATGCACAAGTGCGTCAGGTGGGTATCGAATGGGCCATTCAACAATCGAGAGAATTGCAACAAGCAGGGGTGCCAGGGTTGCATTATTACTCTATGGGGAAATCTTCAAACATTAAGAAAATTGCAGTAGCACTGTTTTAGGGATAAAGTGGCTCGATAGACCAATAGCTAAAACTAATTTTGCAGCAGCTTGTGTCGTGAAATATTTGTTTACTTTTGTCGAGTAATAATTGAAATAAAAATTTAAAATATAGAATATGGCATTAGAAATTACAGATGCGAATTTTGAAGAAATCGTATTAAAATCGGACAAACCAGTATTGGTAGATTTTTGGGCAGCTTGGTGTGGACCCTGCAGAATGGTTGGACCCATTGTTGATGAAATTCATACGGAGTATGAAGGAAAAGCTGTAGTAGGGAAAGTAGATGTTGATTCAAATCAAGAGTTTGCAGCAAAATATGGTGTTCGTAACATCCCGACAGTTTTAGTATTTAAAAATGGTGAAGTTGTAGACAAACAAGTGGGGGTAGCTCCAAAGAATGTGTACACAGGAAAGATTGATGCTGCGATGTAGTAACTACTTCCTTCTTATAATATTGAAAAGGTTTGGCTAACGTCAAACCTTTTTTTATTTTTAGAACCTAAAGATCTTCTCAATGAAATACAGTTTACCACTTTTTGGAACCCTAATCTTATTGCTTTCTTGTTCGTTGAAAGAAGATACCATTGGCTTGGAAAAAGGAATTTCTTTAGAATTGGCCAAGTACAGAAAACAACAAGTTTCAAATGTTGTCTATGACTTGGATTTTAACATTCCAGCAGCAAAATCTGCCCCCATTTTATCCTCCTTAACATTAATGCTTACGATACAGGAGTTATCACAGGATTTGTTTTTAGATTTCAACGCAGCAAAATCCAATTTGAAATCTCTGAAGGTAAATGGTCAAAAGGTTACTATCAATCATCAAAACGAACATTTAATTGTTTCTAAAGAAGACCTAGTTTTGGGCAAAAACACCCTCGTTGTTTCTTTCATTGCGGGCGAATTATCACTCAACCGAAATGAAGATTTTTTGTATACCCTACTGGTGCCAGATCGAGCAAGTACGTTGTTTCCTTGTTTTGATCAGCCCGATATAAAAGCAACGTATCAATTGACCATAACAGCCCCAAAAGAATGGGAAGTACTCTGTGGTGCTTTTGAACAAAATGCTATAGAAATGGGTGATTTTACCAAGCATATATTTTCTCAGACAGACAAAATGAGTACCTACTTATTTTCTTTTGTTGCTGGAAAGTTTACTGCAGTATCTAAAAATCCAGGAGCATTTGATATGCGTTTTTTGTACCGAGAAAATAACCAAGAGAAAATTGAAGAAAGTCTCGATGAGGTTTTTTTGATCCATCAAAAGTCGCTCGATTTTTTAGAGGAGTACACACAGGTAAAGTTTCCATTTCAAAAAATGGATTTTGCAGCCATTCCTCCGTTTCAATATGGAGGTATGGAACATGTGGGCGCCATTCAGTATCGAGCATCTTCCTTATTTTTGGATAAAAATGCAACACAAAACAGAAAATTGAGTCGCGCTAAACTAATAGGACATGAAACTTCACACATGTGGTTTGGAGATTTAGTGACCATGCGCTGGTTCAATGATGTTTGGATGAAAGAAGTATTTGCCAATTTCATGGCAGATAAGATAATGAATCCGGTTTTCCCTGAAATCAATCACAGATTAAACTTTATGATGTCGCATTATCCCAGTGCTTACTCAGAAGATAGAACAAAAGGGACCAATGCGATTCGTCAATATTTGGGGAATTTAAAAAATGCAGGCTCTTTGTATGGGAGAATTATTTATAACAAAGCGCCAATTATGATGCGTCAGTTAGAAAGCTTATTGGGCGAAGCACAATTTAAAGAAGGCATTCAAGAATACATCCAAACCTATGCAAATGGAAATGCAGACTGGAGTGAATTGGTGGCTATTTTAGACCACAAAACGGCTGCTGATATTAAAAGTTGGAGCGATGTTTGGGTAAACTCTCCAGGAAGGCCTGTGTTTACAGAGGAAGTTGAATTGAATGAAAAAGGAAATGTGACCAAGTTTGTCATTCATCAAAAAGCTGAAGATGGTTCTCAAAAGGTATGGGTGCAGTCTTTTAAAATTCAATTGAAAGACAAACGAGGCTTCGAGAAGACCATTAATCTTAAAAATATGGGCAGCTCTTTTGATATTTCTTCGGCGGTAAAAGATTTTAAACCAGGACAAATTTTGTACAATACAAACGGATTTGGTTATGGGGTTTTTCCAATTTATAAAGACAAACTCAGCAGTTATAAAGCAATTGACGATGAAGTTTCAAGAGGAGCTCAGTTTATCAATTTGTATGAGAATATGCTCAGAGGCAACCTGAACCCTTTAGAAACCTATGGCGTTTTTTTTGAGGCAATGTTGGTAGAAGAAAATGAGTTGATTTTGAATTATTTATCTGGAAGGCTTCAAACGATGTATTGGACTTTTCTGACAAGAAAACAGCAACATAAAGTACAACAAAAAACAGAAAGTCAACTTTTTACTTTGTTGAAAAAAGAGCTGCCTAAAAACATTAAAAAAACCCTGTTTAATCTCTATCAATCCATTGCGATTTCTGAACAAGGAAAAGAAAATTTGTATGCGCTTTGGTCAAAAAATAAAAAGATTAAAAACCTCTTTTTAAATGAAAACGACAATACTTCTTTGGCAATGAAATTGGCCATTTACGAACACCCAAAAGCCTCCGAGATTCTTAAACAACAAGCTCTGGCTATTTCAAATAAAGATCGTTTCGCACGTTTTCAATGGTTGTTGCCATCACTTTCTGAGAATGAGGTGACAAGAGACGCTTTTATGAAATCGCTTTTAGAAAAAGAAAATAGAGAAAAAGAGTCATGGGTACAAACTGCTTTAGGGAATATCCACCATCCGTTACGCCAAGAATCGGCAACAAAACATCTCAAGGATATTCTAGAAGCACTAGAAGCGGTACAATTAACCGGTGATATTTTCTTTCCCAAAGGATGGTTGGCCAGTTCTATTGGAAACTATTCTTCCAAAGAGGCTGCACTCATCTTACGCTCTTTCTTAGATACGAAGCCCAATTATAATCCTGTTTTATTGAAAAAAATATTACAAACTACCGACAACCTAGCGAGAGCACAATACCTAAAAAAGTAGTATGAAGGTATCTGAAGTCTCTTCCTCTGAAATTAAAAACATAGATCTTCTTGCAAAACAAGTTGTCGAAGGTTTTATTACGGGTATGCACAAAAGCCCCTTTCACGGGTTTTCAGTAGAGTTTGCCGAACACAAATTGTATAACAATGGCGAAAGTACACGCCATATGGATTGGAAGTTGTTTGCTAAAACAGAAAAACTGTATACAAAGCGCTACGAAGAAGAAACCAATTTAAGATGTCATATTATTATTGATAATTCGGCATCCATGCATTATCCAGTTATTGAAACACAAACAATTGCTTCGTTGAATAAAGTGGGTTTTGCTGCTGTGGCTGCTGCTGCTTTAATGGAAATATTAAAGCGACAACGCGATGCGGTAGGGCTAAGTATTTATGCAGATACCTATGAATATTATGCACCAGAAAAAGGAAGCGAACGGCATCGAAAAATGATTTTAAACCAGTTAGAACGTCTTTTAACTTCAACTTCTACAGCCACTACAGAAACCTATCAGTATTTGCATGAAATTGCCGAAAATATCCACAGACGTTCTTTAATTTTCTTGTTTACAGATATGTTTCAGTCAACAACGAATAAAGATGGGCTGTTTGACGCACTTCGACACCTGAAGCATAACAAGCATGAGGTAGTTTTGTTTCATACCTATGATGGAAAAACAGAGGTAGATTTTGATTTTGATACTGCTCCAAAAAAGTTTGTAGATGTAGAGACAGGTGAAGAAATAAATGTGTTTTCACAGAATATTCAAGAAAAATATGCCGCATTAATGGATTCGTATTTCAATGACTTGAAAAATAAATGTTTACAATATAAAATCACCTATTTGCCGGTAGACATCCAACAAGGATTCAATGAAATTTTGACAGCGTATTTGATTCAGAGAAAAAAAATAAAATAAAATCACGATTTTCTGTTTGCAGATATGAAAATGTATGTTATATTTGCACCCGCTAATAGCAACGGTTTGGTAGTTCAGCTGGTTAGAATGCCTGCCTGTCACGCAGGAGGTCGCGGGTTCGAGTCCCGTCCAGACCGCAAAAAGCATCTCATTTGAGATGCTTTTTTTGTACAAAATAGTTTCTCCTTTTTTAGTCAGAAATAAGTACAGCCAATTGGCTTTTAGGATTCCTAATTGTTCATTGGTTGTTTTAAAAAAAGAAGCATGACAATCAGTCAATTATGGGTGTAAAAATAGACGTATCAATAATTTTTTAATAGTTATACTAAGAATTTACTAATTTTTTTAAAATTCTTTTGCATTTATTTTTTTATCTCAATTTAATACATACATTTGACACGTAACAATAACAGCATGAACTTACAATACATTTGGAGCCGTTTCTATTTTTACTTTTATTTTAATAAAAGTTGAGACCCTATTGTGTATTGTGAACAAAATATATAAAAAGTCTCGAAGTTATCGAGGCTTTTTTTTATGATTAAAAAATGAAGGTAGCCATACAAGGAATTAAAGGATCGAACCACCATATTGTGGCGAAACACTATTTTGAAGCATCCGTTTCTCTCGAAGAATGTTTGTCTTTTGATAGTTTGGTAGATGCGCTTATAACAGGGAACAGTGATATTGGAATCATGGCATTAGAAAATACCATTGCGGGTTCTATAATCCCCAATTATGCGTTGATTGATGCGAATGATTTACACATCGTTGGAGAGTATTACTTAAGCATACATCACCATTTGATGGGATTAGAGAATCAAACTTTAGCAGATATTCAAGAAGTAGTATCGCATCCAATGGCATTGCTTCAATGTAAAGAGTTTTTTAGAAATCATAAAAAAATTAAGTTAGTAGAAGATGCAGATACTGCTGCAGTAGCAAAGAGAATTTCAGAGCAACAGTTAAAAAATGTGGCGGCGATTGCCCCCAAAATTGCTGCCGAAATTTATGGATTGAAAGTAATTGAAGATGAAATTCAAACCATAAAAGAGAATGCTACCCGTTTTGTAATTGTACAAACAAAGCCTTCTGCAATAAAAAACCAAGCACTTAACAAGGCAACGCTTAAGTTTCAATTGGATCATAAAAGAGGAAGTTTGGCAGCGATTTTAAATGTTTTGAGTGATTGTAAAATGAGTTTGACAAAAATTCAATCACTTCCGGTTATTCAAACTCCTTGGAAATATGCCTTTTTTGTTGATGTTACTTTTGATTCACTTCAGCAGTATGAAAAAGCCATTGCTATTATTACCATAATGGCCGAAAAATTTAAAGTATTAGGAACCTATAAAAGTGGGAGAGAATGATACAACCAGCGAAAAGATTAGACAGCGTTCAAGAATATTATTTTTCAAAAAAACTAAGAGAAGTGCGCGAATTACTTGCCGCAGGAAAACCAATTATCAATATGGGAATTGGGAGTCCAGACTTGCAACCTCCAAGCAATGTTATTGAAGCTATTCAACACAGTTTGCAAGATGCAACGGCGCACAAGTACCAATCCTATCAAGGATTACCAGCATTAAGAAGTGCTATTTCAGCTTTTTATTTCGATAAATTTGGAGTACAAACCAATTCAGAAACAGAAGTACTTCCTTTGATGGGGAGTAAAGAAGGAATCATGCATATTTCGATGGCATTCTTAAATGAAGGAGATCAAGCGCTAATTCCAAATCCAGGATACCCAACCTATACCTCAGTGACCAAGTTGGTCGGTGCAACCCCCTTGTTTTATGATTTAAATGCAGCAAACAATTGGCAACCCGATTTTGAAGCACTGGAAAAGAATGATCTAACGAAAGTAAAAATCATGTGGGTCAATTATCCACACATGCCAACGGGAACCAATGCGATCAAGTCAACCTTTGAAAAATTAATCGCGTTTGGAAAGAAACATCAGATTTTAATTGTGAATGACAATCCGTATAGCTTTATTCTAAATGAAACACCAAAGAGTCTTTTACAGGTTGATGGTGCTAAAGACATTGCTTTGGAGCTAAATTCTCTGAGCAAAACTTTTAATATGGCAGGCTGGCGTGTAGGAATGGTTTTGGGAAATCAAAATTATATCAACCAAATATTGAAAGTAAAAAGCAATATGGATTCTGGGATGTTTTACGGAATTCAAAAAGGTGCTATAGCGGCATTGCAACTGGATGATGCTTGGTTTTTAGCACAAAATAAAATTTACAAAGAACGTAGGGATTTGGTTTGGCAATTGGCAGACAAATTGAACTGTACTTATGATAAAAAGGCAACAGGGTTGTTTGTTTGGGCAAAAGTTCCAGAAGGAAAAAAATCCGAAGCAGTGACGGATACCATTTTATATGAAAACGATATATTTATTACGCCAGGTACTGTTTTCGGTAGCCAAGGAGAAGGCTATATCCGATTTTCATTGTGTGTCACATCAGCCATCATTAAAGAAGCAATAGCCAGAATATGAAAAATATATACATGATCGGTATTGGTTTAATAGGTGGTAGTTTTGCCATTGATATCAAAAAAAACCATTCAGAGGCAATCATTCATGGGATTAGTAGAAAAGAGGAAACGCTTAACAAAGCTTTGGCTTTAAAGTTGATTGATAAAAAAGCAACTTTAGAAGACTTAGTCAATGCAGATTTGGTGATTGTTTCTATTCCTGTAGATGCTACGGTAAAATTATTGCCAATAATTTTAGATACCATTTCTGAAAAGGCGTTGGTAATCGATGCAGGTTCCACAAAAGAAGCAATTTGTAAGTCGGTTGAACATCATCCAAAAAGAAGAAACTTTTTAGCATGTCATCCCATAGCAGGTACTGAAAAATCTGGACCAACAGCTGCGATTTCTGGCTTGTATGCTGGGAAAACCAATATTATTTGCGAAGTAGAAAAAACAACTTTCAAACTTCAAGAAAAAGCATTAAGCATTTTTACAGCCCTTGGGATGCGTATTCGGTATATGGATGCAGTTTCTCATGATAAGCATATTGCGTATGTTTCGCACCTCTCTCACATTAGTGCATTTATGTTAGGGAAAACAGTGATTAATAAAGAAAAAAATGAACGCGATATTTTTGATATGGCTGGATCAGGTTTTGCATCAACTGTGCGATTGGCAAAGAGTTCGCCCGCAATGTGGACGCCAATTTTTAAACAAAATAAAGAAAACGTCATCGAAACCTTGGAAGAATATATCAATAATTTACAACATTTTAAGACCTTGATGGAACAAGACAATTTCTCTGAAATCTTTAAAGAAATGGAGAATACAAATCATATAAAGGAAATTTTAAACGGCATAAACTAATAAGCCACAATAAGTAGAAAAATGGAGAATACAAAAGAATTAAGAACATGGTTGGATGACATGAATTTAGCGCATCCACTAGTAATAGCAGGGCCTTGTAGTGCAGAAACCGAAGAACAGGTTTTAAAAATTGCACACGAATTAAAAGATTCTGATGTGAACTATTTTAGGGCAGGAATTTGGAAACCAAGAACAAGACCTGGAATGTTTGAAGGGGTTGGAGAGATTGGTTTGCGATGGCTGAAAAAAGTAAAAGAAGAAACAGGAATGAAAACCTGTACGGAAGTTGCCAATGCAGCACACGTGAAATTAGCGATTGAAAATGAGGTCGATTTATTATGGATTGGAGCACGTTCTACCGTATCTCCATTCATTATGCAAGAAATTGCAGATGCGCTTCAAGGAACGGATAAGATTGTATTGGTAAAAAACCCAGTAAATCCAGATTTAGCTTTGTGGTTGGGAGGTATTGAAAGATTGTACACGGCAGGGATTAAAAATTTAGGAGCAATCCACAGAGGTTTTTCTACCTATGAGAAATCAAAATATAGAAACATTCCGGAATGGCAACTTGCGATTGAATTTCAAAATAGATTTCCAGATTTACCATTAATTTGTGACCCATCACATATTACAGGAAATAGAGCTATGATTTTTGATGTCTCACAAACAGCATTGGACCTTAATTTAGACGGTTTAATGATTGAGACACACACAGACCCAGACAATGCTTGGAGTGATGCTGCACAGCAGGTAACTCCAGATTCTTTAAAGCAAATCATGAAAGATTTAAAAATAAGAAAAGAAACCAACACAGAGGCGGAATACCAAATTTCTTTAGACAATTTACGTGCGCAAATTAATGTGGTCGACAATCAGATGATCGATTTGTTAGGGAAACGTATGAAAGTTGCCGATGAAATTGGTGCACTTAAGAAAGATAAAAACGTGGCGGTTTTACAATCAAAACGTTGGAATGAAATTCTTGGAAATATGATTCTTGAAGGAGAAAGCAAAGGATTGAGTGAAGAGTTTGTTTTAAAAATGTTCAAAGCCATTCACCAAGAATCTATCAATCATCAAGAAAAGATCATCAATGGACTATAGATCGTTGTTTTCTTGTTAGATTTTTTTCGATGCAAAGAGGTAAGACGTTTCAGGGATTAAAAACCTGAAGCGTCTTTTTTTTAAAGTGACATTCTCATTTTTCGCCCCAATTCGTAATTTATTCTCATCTTTGTAGCAATGACAGGAATCGTATACAAATCTACCGGTAGTTGGTATCAAGTAAAATCGGATATTGGCCAATTTTATAAGTGTAGAATGAAGGGTAAATTTAGAATTCAGAATATTAAAAGTACCAATCCAATTGCTGTTGGAGACCGCGTTGAATTTAATATCGAGAAAAAGGGAGATGAAGAAATCGGTGTCATCAAAACAATTTTTGAACGTGATAATTTTATTGTTCGTAAATCCGTCAACCTTTCAAAGCAAACCCATATTATAGCTTCAAATATTGACCAGGTATTCTTGTTAATCACCATCAATAACCCGCCAACTTTTACGGCATTTATTGATCGTTTTTTAGTGTCTGCAAGGGCTTATAGTATTGAAGTTATTTTGATTTTCAATAAAATAGACTCCTACGCACTCGAGGAACGTGCCGAGATCTTATATTTAAAGGATATTTACGAAAAAATTGGATACCAGTGCGAAGAGGTTTCTGCAACTCAAAATAAAAATGTTTCCAAAATTAAAGAATTAATGGGAGGCAAAACATCCATGTTTGTTGGGCATTCGGGGGTTGGGAAAACAACATTAGTCAATACCATAGAACCTGCTTTAGATTTAAAAACAAAAGAAATTTCTGATCAACATAGTCAAGGAAAACACACCACGACCTTTGCAGAAATGTTCGACCTAAATTTTGATGCAAGAATTATAGACACTCCTGGCATTAAAGGTTTTGGGGTTGTAGACATTGATAAATATGAGTTGGGAGATTATTTCCCTGAGTTTTTTGCCTTAAAACAAGACTGTAAATTCAACAACTGTATTCACGTAAAAGAACCCAAATGTGCCGTAAAAGAAGCGTTGGAAGCTGAAGAAATTTCATGGTCTCGTTATCGAAGTTACCTACAAATTTTAGAAGGTGAAGAAGAATCGGAGCATTACAGGACCGATATTTGGGAAGAAGAAGAGAATCCATAGATCAATGAAAGTTGTACTTCAAAGAGTTTCAAAAGCAAGCGTAGCAATTAACCATCAAGAGGTAGCCAGTATCCAAGGTGGTCTTCTGATGTTCTTGGGCATTGTTGCAGAAGATACACAGGACGATATTGATTGGTTGGTTCGAAAAGTTTGCAATCTTCGTATTTTTAATGACGCAAAAAATATAATGAATACCTCATTAGTAGATTGTGGAGGAGCTGCTCTAGTAGTTAGTCAATTCACACTTCATGCCGCTACCAAAAAAGGCAACCGACCTAGTTATATCAAAGCAGCAAAACCAGCAGTGGCACTTCCTTTATACGAGAATTTTATAGCTTCATTAACGTCTGTTTTGGGCAAAAAAGTACAAACCGGTGTTTTTGGAGCCGATATGAAAGTGTCTTTATTGAACGATGGCCCCATAACCCTTATTCTTGACTCCAAAGAAAAATCATAGGTTTTATAAAAAAATAACAAAATTTATTTTCCATGGAAAATAAATTAATTGTATGTTTGCTTTGCTAAAAGCATTTTTAACTAAATAATTTAATAAATAACGATGAAAAAAATAATTTTATTAGTAGCAATTACAGCAACTGTATTTGCTTCATGTATTGGAGAGAAAAAAGAAAAAACAGCAATAAAAGAAGCCTTAAAGGTTACTGTAAATGCTGAAAATTTAAACAATGTAGATGTTACTGCCTCTGTTTTAAATTGGGAGGGAAGTAAGCCTACAGGCGCTCACAATGGAACGGTAGCCTTAAAAAGTGGAGGTTTGTTAGTAGAAGCTGGAACCTTAACACAGGGAGTTTTTGTGGTTGATATGAACAGTATTACGAATACAGATATGGCAGGTTCCAACGGCGCTGCTAAATTAGAAGGGCATTTAAAAGCCTCAGATTTCTTTGATGTTGCGGTCTATCCAACAGCAAAATTTGTGATTACTTCTGTAGTTGATACCGACGGAAAACTAGCAGTTACTGGAAATTTAACAATTAAGAATACAACTAAAAGCATTACAATTCCAGCAACCATTGCAACAGCTGAGGGGATTACAACTTTTAAAAGCGAAACATTTACCATTGACAGAACTGATTTTGGTGTTGTATATGCTTCTAAAAAATTAGATGCAGCCTTGAAAGACAAGTTCATTAATGACTTAATGGAAATATCTTTTAATGTAGTTACGAAAGCATAACACACCTTAAAAAAATATAAAAATGAATTTTTACAAAGCAGACAGACCTACTTGTGGTTGTGGAAACACATCTGATCCAGACGGATATTGCGACGGATCTCACGCAACAAAGTAGTTTCGAATTATTAGAAACTTAAAGATTATAAAAAACCAAAACGAAAGTTTTGGTTTTTTTTTTGACTACACCTGATCAATTTTCGCCATTTCCCCTTTCTTTACACCTTCGTTTCAATTGTTTTTTCCCCTTTTATATAAAAATATAGTTGTTTTAGGATTGTGAATCAATATAAAATTACAAAACCAATTTCACTAATAGCGAAGTTTCGATCCGAGGATTTCATTGAAGAAATTAATGATAAACTATACATTTATCCTTTATTGTTTTTTGCCCGAAAAAAAAATCCATTTAAGTTAGAAGACCGAAAATTCCCAGTAGATTTTGCAACCCCTAGGGAGCTTAACCATTCGGTGTCCATTGAAATTCCTGAAGGATATAAAGTGTCTTCATTACCAGCAGCTATGGCAATTGGTTTGCCAAATAATTTAGGTGTTTTTAAATACCAAATACATCAAGTAGGGTCAAAAATTAATGTCCGTTCCATATTGCAGTTTCACCAAGCGCTCATAAGTGCTAAAAACTATCAGGTTTTGAAACTATTTTATGGAGATTTGGTTAAAAAACAGTCGGAAAAAATGATCTTGGTGAAGCAATAAATCCTGATTTTTACAATTGAATCGCTGTTGTGTTTTTTACCTGTTCAATTGAAAAAGCACTATGCGTACTCCCTATGTGCTTAATAGCGGTTAGTTTGGTGACCATGAATTCGCGGTATGCTTCCATATCTTTTACATAGATTTTAAGAATATAGTCATAATCCCCACTCACATGAAAACACTCAGAAACCTCCTCAAGTTTAAGAATTTCACGCTCAAAAGTGCTGACAAATTCTTTGGAATGTTGCACGAGTTTTACATGGCAAAAAACCAAAAAGGCTTTATCAATCTTATTTTTATTTACAATGGCAACATACTTCTGAATCACTTTTTGGTGCTCCAGTTTTTTGATACGTTCATAGATAGCCGTTATCGATAGGTTTAATTGTAAAGACAGTTGTTTGGTGGTCTGTTTACAATTGTTTTGTAAGCTATTTAAAAGTTTTTTATCAATAGCATCTAGCATAAGTATTTTCTAAAATAAGTAATATGAATGCATGTTGTCAGTTTTTTAAACTGATAATATTGTTAAATGTAGTTATTTAATCTGTATTTTAATAAAAGTATTGACTAATTTTCTAAAAATTTGTCATTTTGTATTGTAAAAAAAACTAATACTATGAAATTCAATCCAGCAGACGCCCTTCAAGATTTACAATATTTTGGTGAAAGTGGAGGGGTCAACCCTTCCATTTCAGACTCTTCAACCTATACCTTCTTAACGGCAAAAACAATGGCGGATACTTTTGAAGGAAATACTAACGGATGCTATTTGTATTCGAGGCATTCTACGCCCAGTAATAATTATTTAGGGGAAGCTTTGGCTGCCATGGAAGGCACAGAAGCGGCAAATGTTGCTGGCTCGGGTATGGGCGCCATTACGCCTACACTACTACAATTATGTGGTGCTGGAGATCATATAGTTTCAAGTAGAACTATTTATGGGGGTACCTATGCTTTTTTGAAAAATTTTACACCAAGAATGCAGATACAAACCAGCTTTGTAGACATTACAAATTTAGCATTGGTAGAAGCTGCAATTACAAAAAACACCAAAGTTTTGTATTGTGAATCTGTGAGCAATCCATTATTGGAAGTGGCAGATATTAAAGGATTGGCTGTTTTGGCAAAAAAATACCGACTAACACTCGTCGTAGACAATACCTTTTCACCATTATCAATTTCTCCTGCAAAAATGGGCGCAGATGTTGTCATTCATAGTTTGACAAAATTTATTAATGGAACGTCAGACACTATGGGAGGTGTTGTTTGTGGTACAGCAGACTTCGTGAATTCTCTCAAAAGTGTTATTGATGGGGCAAGTATGTTGTTGGGCTCATCTATGGATAGCTTGCGTGCTGCTGCTATTTTAAAAAATATGAGAACCCTACATCTTAGAATGAAACAACACAGTAAGAATGCGTTTTACCTCGCTAAAAAATTTGAAAATTTAGGCATAAAAACAGTTTATCCGGGGTTGGAGTCGCATCCCTCACATGCGGTTTTCAAATCGATGATGAATCAAGAATTTGGATTTGGTGGCATGCTAACGATTGATGCTGGTTCGCTGGAGAAAGCCAATGCATTAATGGAGTTAATGCAAGCAAAAAATATCGGGTATTTGGCGGTAAGTTTAGGTTTTTACAAAACATTATTTAGTGCATCCGGAACTTCTACATCCTCAGAAATTCCAGAAAACGAACAGAAAGAAATGGGACTTTCTGCGGGGTTGATTCGATGCTCTATTGGTTTGGACAATGATATTGAAAGAACGTATCGCATGATGAAAATCTGTATGGAGGAAGTAGGAGTCCTGCAGCTTCAAAATTAGAAGCATTAACGAGTATCAAGTTAAAGGCAACTTATGGCTGGCTGAGCTTGTCGAATGTATGGATGAGCCTAACAAATGTCAGGCTGAGCTTGTCGAAGCCATTTCACAAGCCATTGCCCCTTAGATTCCTCGAATTCGTTCCATAAAAACAGTCAAATCCTTTTTAGTAGGCGCTTTTCCTTGAAAAGGTAAAATATCCCATTCGTTATTTTTTTGGGAAATGGTAAAATTAAAAACCGAGCTATTCACATCATTCGGGTTTAACATTGGGTATCGCAAGTCTACATACTCATAAGTACCGGTTTCTGCTCCTTTAGAAAGGTTGAAATACCCATTACTAAACCAAGTTAAGGTATGTAAATTTTCATCACTCATATCAAGCAATGCATGGTTTTTCTCAATATTGATAATTTTTTCTGAGTATGATTTTTCATCAAATAAAGCGTAAAAAGTTACATGATACTGAGTCTCAGTTTCTGCCACTGCATACCAGAGAATAGTATTAAAAATTGTGGGTTGTGCCGAAAAACGATCCATTGAAATCCCTGCCTTTTCAAAAGATTTCTTAAAAACAGTATCCATGTAAATTTTATTTCCAAGGGTGAAAAACAGGTACAAAGAACTGATATAAATTCCCGCTTTTGTCCATTTCATTTTTTTTGAATGCTGTTTTTGAAAACACAACGCAACAACAATACAAATTAAGAAAGGGAGGGTATACAAAGGATCGGCTACAGAGATGTTGTTAAAAGCGACTCTATAATCAGAAAATGGGGCAAACAATTGCGTGCCATAAGGCGTAAAGCAGTCTAAAATTGGATGCGTAAAAATTGACCAAAAGAAAAGTCGAATCCAATCTTTTTGGGTAGTCATTTCCTTTCTTTTCCCTGAATTGTAAGCTTTGAAGGTAATCCAACCAAAAAAGACAGCGCCTATCACAGCAAACAAAATCGAATGCATAAATCCGCGATGAAAAGCCATGGCTTGAATTTCATTACTGTATAAAAAACGTCCAATAAAAACATCTACATCTGGGATTGTACCGCCAATTGCTCCAAACAAGAACGCTTTGTTCCCAATTTTTTTGCCCAGTACCATCTGACCACAAGCGGCCCCTAAAACTATTTGCGTTAATGAATCCATATTTGCAAATGTAAGGAACCAATTCCATTTGCATATGAGGGGGTAAAATCGTAACATTACAGCACAAAAATTTTTCAGCATGCAAAAGGAGAAAAACCAGTCAGAAACCCTTAATGAAGATCCAAAAATCACAAATAACAAAGAATTAAGTCTTTTAGAGTCTTTAGTGCCGGTTATTATCCTAATGTGTTTGTTGGCCTACAATATTTTTATGGAGGAAGGCGAGTGGTTTGGCGGTTATTCCAATCAATACATCTTATTAATTGGTGGTATTGTGTCATCATTGGTAGGTTTTAGAAATAAGGTTTCTTTAAGAACAATGGTTGCTGAAGTTTGGGGAAATTGGAAAAGTGTTTTTGTTCCAATAATGATTTTATTTTTAGTAGGAGCTTTGGCGGGTACATGGTTAGTAAGTGGTATTATTCCCGCGATGGTGTATTATGGACTGCAAGTGTTAAGTCCAGAAATATTTTTACCTGCTTCTGTGATTATTGCAGCAATTATATCCATTGCAACGGGAAGTTCTTGGACAACTTCAGCCACTGTGGGTATTGCCTTGGTAGGTATTGGAAGTGCTTTAGGAATTCCTACAGGAATGATTGCAGGTGCCGTTATTTCAGGAGCTTATTTTGGGGATAAAATGTCACCATTGTCAGATACAACCAATTTGGCACCTGCTATGGCAGGGACCGATTTGTTCACCCATATTAAATACATGGCCTATACCACAGTGCCAACCATTATCGTAACCCTTATTGTTTTTTCAATTTTAAGTACTTCCATCGATACCACAGGGAGTGCCGATATTAGTAGTTTGTTAGCTACCATAGACAGTACATTTTATATTTCACCTTGGTTATTTTTAGTACCCGCTGCAGTGATTGCAATGATATTATTGAAAACCAAACCCCTCATTGCTTTGGGAACAGGTGTTGTTTTAGCCGCTGTTTTTGCCCTTATTTTTCAAGAGGAAGTGCTTCAGAGTTTGTCAGAATCCAAATTTAAATCAATCCTAACGGCACTCTGGACATCTGTAGAAATTAAAACGGATAACGAGAAATTGACTGAATTATTTAGTGCTGGAGGTATTTTAGGAATGCTGTGGACCATTTTATTAATTGTCTGTGCCATGGTTTTTGGGGGGATTATGGACGCCATAGGTGCCTTGGCAAAAATTACCAAAAGCCTACTCTCAGTAGCAACCTCTGTTCTTGGATTGTTTGGAAGTACGGTACTAAGTTGTTTTGGTTTAAACGCCATTGCATCCGACCAATATTTAGCCATTGTGATCCCTGGTAAAATGTTTAAGAAAGCTTATGAAGACAAAGGATTGGCACCAGAAAATTTAAGTAGAACCCTAGAAGATTCCGGAACGGTTACCTCAGTTTTAATTCCTTGGAATACTTGTGGAGCATATCAATCTGGAGTTTTAGGAGTTGGTGTTGGAGAATATTTTGTGTATGCAATGTTTAATTATTTGAGTCCAATTACCACTCTTTTGTTTGCTGCTTTTAGTATAAAAATAAGAAGGTTGGTTAGGAAGTAGTAGGATTCTTCCAGTACAAACTCTTGGATGCACATATTTGCTGAAACTGTCATACAATTAATAGTCCATGCTATTGAGTACAGTCCCAAAAATGTGTGCTACTTGTTACCTGCGCATTCCGATTCATTTTGCAGATGATCTAGTAAGAAATACGGAAGTAAAGTCGTCCAACAAAAACAAACTTCGATAGCAGGGTGGTTATTACCCAAGCTGGGATTAAAGTTTTCTACAATAAAAAGTCAGTTCTTTTTAAAAAGATTCATTGCCATTGAAATTAGTAATAATATCCATGGGCTTCCATGTAAAAAAACATCCAACCAATCTTGCGTTTGCATTGCATTTTGTCCCGTAAAAGCATTTCCTCCCAAAAGCCATTGGATTTTTCCAATAATGTGTGGCGGATTAAAAGGAGCAAGGCCTAAAGTAACACTTGCGAGTAAAAAAAACTTCCAGTTATTTTTGATTTGCTGCTTCATCGGGTTAAATAAACCAATTCCAAACCAGTCCAAAACGGATGGTGAAATCTCTGTAAGGATAATTGGGAGCAGAAAAGTAATTTCGATCTCCTAAAGAAGAAAGGGCATTGTCAATCTTAAAGAACAAACGTGTTCTTCTTACTTGCGCATTAAAGAAAAAATCCACAGTAGGAAAACCAATGTCAGTATCATTTTGCAATGTAAATTCTCCCAATAAAGGATTGTAGGCGTTGGCCTTGTATTGTGTAAAATATTTAAAAGTAGTACCAATTTGTACTTGCATTGCATTTTTAAACCAATAGTCGGAGTAATAAAATGTGTTTCTTGTAACAAATTCAGGAACTCTAAACACGGAGCTTCCTGCGCTTACCTTTTGATACATAAGGGTGTTGTTGAGCGCAAATTTTCGATAGGTGAATTCTTTGGAAACTTTGGCTTTTAAATAGGTTACGTTTTCTTCAAATTGTTGCGGAGCACTGTGCTCATCAAAGTACGTATAGTTGTCTATGTGGGTCACATGTATGGCACCATTTACCCATTTTGATTCAATTTGAAAACCGAGATCGCGTGTTCTTACGTTGCTGAAGTTACGTTCCCAATTATAGGCATCATACACACTTTGATGTAATAGATAGTTGAAGTTTGGTAGCTTAGCGCTAAGCAATAAATTTGCTCTTAAAGAAAACACACTGTCTTTTTTGTAGAGCGCTTCTCCCTTTACATAGCTTCCAGACAAAAGCGAGCTACCAGGGGTAAGGGAGGCAGTTGCATTTAACTGAAAATTTTTAATTTTTGCTTTCCAATCGGCACCAAAAGAAACAGCACTGCCAGACAATCCTGTGTTAGAAACAGCACGATTGCTATTCAATATCGTGTCATATTTGTAGTAAAAACTGGTGATGTCCGTTTTTACTTTAAAAGTTCCTAAAACATATTTGGAATTAAATTCTAAAAAAAGCTGATTATTTGTCAAGTTGCTTTTTACCCCTTCATCAGTTGCCTCGGTCGCGTTTATTTCACCAAAAACAGCAGTTGTTCGATTTCCTTGGATAAAATCATAGGTTTTCGTTTCACTATTTAAGATGTGCCCAGCTTTTACATTGCTAAAGTCTTTGTTAGACGTAGAATCTTTTTTAGAAAATAATTTAAAATCATGTTCAAGGTAAAAACGCGTTCCTTCCAATAGACTTTCAGCATCATTTAAACGAACATCTAGTCGTCCTCTGTCACTAAAATTTGGATCATTTGCAATGAAAGAATTAAGTGCCGCTTCAGTTAAACCACCGCTCTCTTGATTTAAAATATCCTGAGAAGCAATATGTCCTCTTAAAGCATACCGACTGTCTTTTGTTCTGTAATGAAACGAAGTTCTAAAACTTCCACTACTCGTCAATGCTTGTCTGTAAGCACCCAATGAGCGAATCCCTTCGTAGGTAAGAGATACGTTGAATCTTTTTGAGAAATTCAAAGAAAAAAGTGATTCTAAAACTTGACCTTGTTGCAGGCCTGTTCGATACATGATTTCAGAAGTTGGGGTAGGGACTTCATAATATTTAATATCGGATACATTTAGGTAATTGAACTGTTTTCCGCTAAAACCAATGTCTGGAAAATTAGAAATTGCGTCAAATTGGTAGCCCAAATTGTTGAAGGTTTGCCCTTGATTGTGAAACCCTAAAAGTTCAAAATTATCTTTTCGTAAAAAGTTGAATTTGTATTCTTTTTGGATGGTTAAGGTGGTGTCAATATATGTAGTATCTTTTTTAAAAGAGAATACTTTATAGTCGGTATATTTCGTTTTTGCAGAGAGTGTCACCTTTACACTTCCCGAGTTGTTTAAAGAATCGATAGTGCCATCGCTATTAAAAGAATATTTATCTTTTTTGACTCTTGTTCCCATCCCTAATTTTTTTTGTGAAAAACTATGAATGCTAGAAAGCAAAAATAAAAATAAAAGGAATTTAGCGGGTTTCATCATAATGTTCATCTGCAGTGGCAAATGTAAAATAATAAAATGATAATGCATCCCTATACTTTCATTACAAATTGTTAATTTTCAGAAGCGCTTCTTCTGTGACTTTTGAAAACCTATTTACGTCTCCTATATTAATATAGAATGAGGTGGGAGTAAGCACATCCAGAAGCAAAATATTTCTTTTCTTTGTAGTATGCTAAAACAAAGTTATAGTGGGTTTTCTCTAGAAGCTGGTACAGACGAAGCGGGGAGAGGTTGTTTGTCTGGTCCAGTGGTTGCTGCTGCTGTGATTTTGCCTAAAGATTTTTCCCATCCATTTTTAACAGATTCAAAACAGCTATCTGAAAAAAAAAGAGCTCAATTAAAGCCCATTATAGAAGCAAATGCCTTGGCTTTTGGTGTTTCTTTTGTTTGGCAAGACGAGATTGATAAGATGAATATTTTGCAAGCCTCGATTACTGCAATGCACCGATCAATAGATGCCCTTCAAACGCGCCCTGAGTTTATTATTGTTGATGGAAATAAGTTTAGAAACTACCACAAAATCCCACATAAAACCATTGTTAAAGGAGATGCCAAGTATTTAAGTATTGCCGCTGCCTCTGTGCTGGCAAAGACTTATAGAGATGCATACATGCAAGGTGTTCATGCAGAATTCCCCATGTACAATTGGGCAAAGAACAAAGGATATCCTACCAAAGAACACAGAGCTGCCATTAGAGAATTTGGTGTAACAGAATATCATAGAAAGACATTTCGATTGCTCCCTGAACAATTAAAATTAGAGATATAGTTCTTTTTGATTTATGCTGAATAGCTCTCTAAAATATGAAAGAAAGATATTTTTAGATTCTGCATTGATATCGAAATCAAACCCAAACTTTTCGCTATTTTTACCCTCTCAATTTTTTACAGATGATTAAAAAAACACGTGCAGAAATTACCAAATGCATTCTTCATAAAGTTGCCAATAAATTTAACAGTGGTCACAATGTTTTCTCAGAAGATTTAATTCGTTTTGACCAAGAAGGTTATGACTTAATGAAAAGTTTCTTGCTCAAGCCTTTTGGCAGTTTAGCACAGAGCTATCGTTTTTCCCATCATGCAGATGTTCGCTTAAATGAATTGAACAATTATGCTTCTGAAGTCTTTAAGAACGAAAGTTCTTTTATTGAATATTCAAAAAACATAGTTAATCATTTGTACGAACAATCAAATTCAGCGCAAATAAAAACAGGAGATGTATTGATTGTATGTATCGAAGGAATCGAATACAAAGATGTATTGACAGAAGCCATTGGTATCTTTAAAATTGAGAATAAAGTTGATTTCTTTCAAACCTATCTCGATGATAATAAAAGTTTTGACGTCGTCGTTCAAAAAGGAATTTCAACAAAAAAAATAGATAAAGGCTGTTTAATTTTAAATACTTCTGATACAGAAGGAACAGTTGTCTTGTCTGTAGATAACAATAATTACGACGCGCAATATTGGCTTAAAAATTTCTTAAGTGTAAAGCTTGCCGATGATCACAACGCACATACCCAGAATTATTTAGAATTGTGTAAAGAATTTTCCGAAGAAATAATTAAACCAGAGATGGGAATGAAAGAACAAGGAAACTTCCTAGCAAGTACAGTTGATTATTTTAAAGAAAATGAAGTAGTAGATTATGCTACTTTTAAAGATGAGATTTTTGAAGAAGACAAACACAAAGAATTGTTTGATGACTATAAAAAACATTACGAAACCTTAAACGAAGTATTGATTCGAAATAATTTTGATGTTTCTGGAGTTGTGCTAAAAAAAGAGAAAGCCAAACTAAAAACCGAAATTAAGTTAGATACCAACATTCGTATCAAATTGGATGTAGATGCCCCTGAGGCGGCTTCAGAATATTTGGAAAGAGGTTACGACGAAGAGAAAAAAATGAAGTATTACAAAGTGTATTTCAACGAAGAGAAGTAATTTGTTTAAGACATTAGCGCAATTTTAAATGGGCATTTTAAGAACCTAAAAATTCATCCACATCAAAAAGATTTTTGAAGTGTTTTAGGATTTTATTTTTCACAGCGGATTCATCAATTTTTTTACCCAACTCAGCTTCCATGGAGGTCACTGCTTTGCCTTTAATTCCGCAAGGAATGATATTGTCAAAATAGCCAAGATTTACATTTACGTTTAAGGCAAAACCATGCATGGTTACCCATCTTGAAGAACGAATTCCTAGCGCACAAATTTTGCGTGCAAAAGGGGTGCCAACCCCTAGCCAAACACCCGTTTCACCTTCGCTTCGAACCCCTTCCAAACCGTATTCTGCAATTGTTAAAATAATGGCTTCTTCTAAAAGACGAAGGTATTTATGAATGTCTGTGAAAAAATTTTCCAAATCTAAAATAGGATAACCTACAATTTGACCAGGTCCGTGGTAGGTAATGTCACCTCCACGATTGATTTTGTAAAAAGTAGCCCCTTTTTCTTTTAGTTGTTGCTCGTTCAGTAGTAAATTGTTAAAATCACCACTTTTACCTAAGGTATATACATGCGGATGCTCTACAAATAGTAAGTAATTTGGTGTCCGTTGATTGAGGTCCTTTCGACGATTCTCAATTTTAAGCGCTACAATTTCTTGAAGTAACTCGGATTGGTATTTCCAAGTTTCATTATAGTCTTTTGACTTTAAATCTTTGACAGTTACTTTTTTATTCATAATCACAAAGCAAAGATAAATATTTGTTTGTATTTACAACCTTCTTTACGCCCCTTTCTATAGCTTTTATAATGACCGAAAAAGATCGATTCAAACCCAGAAATTTCCTCAAAATAAACCCAACTAAAATTGGCTGCACGCATGGCCCAAAATGTACTTTCACATTTTAGTAGTAAATGCCAATAATCTCTCTGAATTCAGTTAGAACAGCCAACAATGTTGTACTTATTCTGGGGGGTAGCAGCAAATTTTAGTTGGGTTTATTTTGAAATTTCAATTTACAGGATGTTGTTAGTATTGGTTTTGTAGTTATAAATATTTGTTTATATTTGAAAAGCTATTATTCAGACTGAATTCAATAGATTTTTTTAATCTTTATACGTCCCCACTAAATGAAAAAAATTACATTAACTTTCTTGCTTAGCTTCACAGTTTTAATTAGTTTTTCACAATCTAAAATATGGAAAACTACTACTGAAAAAGGAGAATTTCAAGGACATTCAATTGAGAAATTAGACACCAATAACTCAGCAGTACTCGCATTAGATTTTGAAGCATTCCAGGAACAATTGCAAGGGGCTCCTTTACGTGGTGATGCAGCTAGGGTTTCAAATACACAAATTAGTCTTCCCAATGATAAGGGAATGTTGCAGGTATTTTCTATCATAGAAGCACCTGTTTTTTCAGCGAGTTTGTCTGCAAAATATCCAGCAATAAAATCCTATATAGGGTATAGTACAGACAATTCAGGATCCGTTGTAAGAATGAGTGTATCTCCAAAAGGAGTGCAAACGATGATTTCTTATCGAGATCAACCCACTGTATACATGCAACCTTTGAAAGATGATGTGCAGCACTATGTTGTTTATAACAGACGCTCCAAAGTAAACTTGCCAAAAGAAGATTTTATTTGTGCAACTGCAGATGAATTGGTAAAAGATACAGGTTTAGAGATGGTCACACAAAGAGATGCCGATGATCAAACCCTTCGTAAGTTTCGTTTGGCCATATCGGTAAATGGAGAGTATACTTCCTATCATGGCGGAACCGTTGCCGGAGCTTTGGCGGCAATTAACGCTACAATGACGCGTGTAAATGCTGTTTTTGAAACCGACATGGCGATTACTTTTGAAGTACAAGATTTCCCAGAATTAATTTATACAGATGCAGGTACAGATCCTTATTCAGGTTCTTTAAGTGCTTGGAATGTTGAATTGCAAAATACATTAACCTCTACCATTGGAAATGCGGCCTATGATATTGGTCACATGTTTGGTGCTTCAGGAGGTGGAGGAAACGCAGGTTGTATTGGATGTGTTTGTGTTGACGATTCGGCATCTACCTCAGATAAAAACAAAGGAGCAGGAATTACCTCACCTGCAGATGGTATTCCAGAAGGAGACAATTTTGATATCGATTATGTTGCCCATGAAATTGGACATCAAATGGGAGCCAACCATACCTTTTCTCACAGTACAGAGGGAGCAGGCGTAAATGCAGAACCAGGGTCAGGATCAACCATTATGGGCTATGCTGGAATTACAGGATCAAACAACGTAGTTCTTCATAGCGACGCGTATTTTCATTACCACAGTATCCGACAAATTACTGACAATGTAACCAACACTAGAACCTGTTGGCAAGCAAATGACCCAGTTACCATAACCAACAGCCCTCCAAATGCAAACGCAGGAAGTGATTATACAATTCCACAAGGAACCGCCTACGTATTACGAGGAGCAGCAACCGATGTGGATGAAGATGATGATTTGATGTATTGTTGGGAAGGAACCGACAGTGGTCAAGTAACAAGTGCGCAATTTGGCCCTACCAGAACCATTGGTTCTATGGCCAGATCACTAGCACCAACAAGTTCCCCAAATCGATACATTCCAAAACTAAGTAGGGTTGTTACAGGAGATTTAACTCAAACAAATCCAACAATAAATTCCGCTTGGGAAACTGTAGCCACAGTAAGTAGGGATTTAAATTGGGCACTAACTGTAAGAGATAGAGCACCTTCAGCAACAGGATTGAATGGGCAATCTAGTTTTGATTTAATGAAAATTACAGTTGATGATACTTCAGGACCCTTTGCAATAACCTCACAAACAACGGCAGAAGAATGGGATGCAGGTTCCACAAAAACAATTACATGGGATGTTGCAGGAACCGCTTCAGGAGCTGTGAATACTCCGAGAGTAAATATACTTTTATCTACCGATGGTGGACTTACGTTTCCATATACATTAGGAAGTGATGTTGATAACAACGGTAGCTATACCTTTACAGTACCTGTCACTGGAGAAGGAGATACTACAGAAGCAAGAATTATTGTAGAAGGAAAAGACAATATTTTCTATGCAATGAATGCTGCAAATTTCACCATCAAAGAATCGGAATTTGCTATTGCAGTTTCAAACCCCGCATTGGATGTGTGTGCTCCCGATGCTGCAGTGTATAACTTTACCTACAATACATTTTTAGGGTTTACAGGTACAACAACCTTTTCTGCAGAGGGATTACCAACAGGAGCAACAGCCACTTTTAGTCCAACAACTGCCACTGCAGACGGCACAGAGGTAACTGCGACCATTTCAGGTATTGGAAGTGTTTCCGTAGGACAATATAGCTTTAAGATTACAGGTACCTCGGGTGCAATTACCAAAGAATCAGACGTTACTTTAGGAGTCTATAGTGGGGCACCAGAAGCCATCGTATTAACAGCGCCGTCCGATGGAAATACAGGAGTTTCTCTAACGCCTACTTTAACTTGGGAGGCCGACGCAAACGCAGCTTCTTATGACGTAGAAATCGCTACAGATATTGATTTTACCACAATTGTTGCCAGTGAAAATGTGACAACAAATGCTTACAACTTATCAGGATTAGATCAAACAATTACCTATTTCTGGCGTGTAAAAGGAAAAAGTATTTGTGGTGATGGAGTATTCTCACCAACATTTAGCTTTACAACCATCAGTTGTACCGTATGTGAATCTGTAGGAAACATGACCTATCAAACAAGTACCACTTTGGTACAATTTAACACCATAGACAAACCTTCAGCAAAACCAAGTGGATATAGCGATTATACAGCAATTGCAACGACGGTTAAAAGAGGAGATACGCACAATCTAACAGTCCATGTAAATACCGATGGTAATTACACGGTGCAGACAGTTGTTTGGATCGATTGGAATCAAGATTGTGATTTTCTAGACACGGGTGAGAACTTCGATTTAGGAGATGCATTAAACACTGCAGACGGAGCGACTACCTTAAGCCCTTTATTGATAACAATCCCTGAAGACGCCTCACTAGGAAGTACTACAATGCGGGTTTCAACGAAATACAGTACAGATCCTGCCTCTTGTACAGACGCTACCTTTGATGGAGAAGTAGAAGACTATACTGTTACCGTAGAAGAAGCTACGGCAACCATTGAAGACTTCGCCTTTTCAGGTTTCAACTTGTATCCAAATCCGTCCAAAGGAACATTTAACTTGAATTTTGATGTGGTCAACACAGAAAAAGTAATGGTTCAGTTGTTTGATATCCGTGGAAGATTGATTGGAGAAAAGAATTTTCTAGATACCAATACACGTTTTTCTGAAAGCATCTCTTTTCCGAAAGCTGCAGCCGGATTGTATCTAGTGAAAATCACCAACGGAAATAAACAAACGACAAGAAAGTTAGTCATTGAATAACTTTTTTTTAAATAAATTTTAAAACCGATTGAATTTTCAATCGGTTTTTTTGTGAACAAAACTTTAAAGAATTTTGGTATCATTAGAATTCAAACTATGTTTGTAAAATGTCTATTCAAGTTACTTCTGTTTGTAAAACATACCAAACACAAAAAGCCTTAAACCAGGTTTCCTTTTCTGCAGATAAAGGAGAAGTTATTGGTTTTTTAGGTCCAAATGGAGCCGGGAAATCAACCCTAATGAAAATCTTAACAGGTTTTATAAAGCCCAACTCAGGAACTGTATTTGTTGATCAAATCGACGTGCTACAAAACCCAAAAGCAGCTCAAAAAGCCATCGGCTATTTGCCCGAACACAATCCGTTATATTCAGACATGTACGTGCGAGAATATCTGCAATTTCAAGCTTCGGTATATCAGATTTCTAAGCTTATTGATGTGACCGTCAAAGAACAGATTGAAAAGTGCATTGCAAAAGTAGGGTTGACTTTGGAAGCCGATAAGAAAATAAATCAATTATCAAAAGGATATCAGCAAAGGGTAGGGTTGGCGGCGGCCATATTGCACAATCCTAAGGTGTTAATTTTAGACGAGCCAACCACCGGTTTAGATCCCAATCAACTCCTTGAAATTCGAACACTGATTACAACATTAGGAAAAGACAAGACCGTATTATTTTCTACTCATATTATGCAGGAAGTAGAAGCTGTTTGTGACCGTGTAATCATTATTAAAAAAGGAACTGTTTTAATAGATAAAACACTGGTTGAACTTCAAAAAAACCACCAACAAATTATAAAAGTAATTTTTAATAATAAAGTGAATGCAACCCAATTTGAGCGATTGGCATTGCTAGTTTCTTCTAAAGATTTGGGTGGACATACTTGGGAACTTACTTTTGAGAATAAAGAAGATATGCGACCAAAATTATTTGACTTTGCCCAAGAAAATAACCTTACAATTTTAGAGTTAAGTTCAGCCAATAAAACATTAGAAAGTTTGTTTACAGAACTAACATCTCATTAAGACAAACTTGTTAAGTATTGATGTGCTTCCAATAGTGTTGGAAACACCATTTCACTCCCCGCTTTTTTTAGTTCCTGTTCCGTAAATTGCGTTAAGATTCCAATCGGAACCATACCCGCTAATTTTGCTGCTGTAGTTCCTGTTAAACTATCCTCAAAAACCCAAAGATTCTTAAAATCTGTTTTTGAAAAACCCAAGGCTTTTGCAAGGGTTACATAGGCTTCTGGAGCAGGTTTTGGTTTTTCATAATCTTCCACCCCAAAAACGGTTGGAAAATTTAAGTTTAAATGATGAATGCTATTTTTTAAAAACTGTCGAGTTGCGTTACTGGCAATGCCGTACTTGATTTTATTTTTTGTTAAAAAAGTAGTGCATTCATGCACACCAGGTAAAATTTCGGGAGTGATAAAATGGACATCTAAATGGTTGTCTTTTAGAAAAAATAAGGCTTCAGTTTGGTCTTCTTTATCAAGGACACTACAAAAATAGTTCGCAATAATCATCGGAGATTTTCCAGTATGCTTTTTTGGAAATGCAACGATTTCTTCTCCAAATAATTCTTTAAACGCAGAACTCCACGCCGAATAATGGCTAATGTGACTATCAACAATAACGCCGTCAAAATCAAACAATACTCCTTTTGGTAACATTTTAATGGATTATTTTTCGTTAAATATTTTACTTAAATAAGGATTCAGAAATTTATTTGTAGGATCCATGCTTTGTCTTAATTGTTTAAAATCTTCCCATTTCGAGTAGATAGTACGAAGTGCTGCGTCTTTTGCTGTAAAGCGTTTTCCCCAATGTGGTTTTCCACCGTATTTTAAGAAAATTGTTTCTATGGTTTTAAAAGCTTCATAGGTGTCGGCAGTGGCTGCATTTCTTGAAACACATCCCATGGTAACGGTATCTTTCTCATACGCATAGCTTAACCAAGAGTTGTCTTTATAGAGAAAACGAATATCCATAGGAATGTGTATAAATGATTTATTATTCCAATTATTAATCTCTTTTTTCAACTCATCAAAAACGAGTGGAAACGTATCCAAACCAATAGTCCATTCTGCAAGCTCCAAAGTAGCACCTCTAGATTTTGTAACGGTTGCCTGGTATAAAGAGCCTTTGTATTCTTTGTTGGCACTAAAAAAACCTTTGTACAAGAGTCGATTTGCAATCGCGGTAATCCATGGGAAAACATGGGAGTATTTGTACAGTATTTTCGAAGCTTTTCTTCGGTGTTTTAAATAGCTTGGTCCTAAGTTTTCAATTATTTTAGTCTCTGGAGCTATTTTGTCGCCAGTAATTACATAGCCTTTATTGGTGTGAGGAAGCCACAAAATTCTCAGAAAATCATGTTTTTTCAAACGTTCATTAATTTTTGGCAACCATTCAGAATCGTTTTCTGGACCCTCTTTTACATGAAGTGTATAAATAGGCTCGCACGTAAAGGTAACCGTAGACATTACTCCCAAGGCACCAAGTGAAACGCGTACTGCCTGCATTAAAGCATCGCTTTTTTGAATGTTTTTCAAGGAGCCATCTGCCAAAACCAAAGTACAACTTGTCATGTATTCACAAAGTAAATACCCACTTGTTCCATGTGTTCCTGTTGCTAAGGCACCACCAATTGTGATTGTATTGATGTCTGGCAAGCAAGGAATACACCAACCTTTTGCTTCGATTACTTCTAATAAATCTCCTAAAATCATTCCCGATTGAACCGTAATGCTTCGTTTGGCTTCATCATAGGAAACAATTTTATTATAAGCTCTCATGTCAATTAGCGTATCCATTCCTGCTGCAATATCTGCAGAGGATTGCTTGGTTCCGAAAAATCGAATTTTAGTTGTTTTTGCAACTACTTCTTACAATTCTTTTTCGGTCGTAATTTTATAAAGGGACTTGTATTTATAGGTGAGGTTTTCATTCCAACTGGTCCATACACCATTATTTTCTTGGGTCATTTATTTTTTAATTGGCTGCGAAAATAAGGGATAATCAAATCACAGCAACTGTTTTTTCAAAATGATTAGTAAAGATCAATTCAATTTAAAGTGAATATGTTGCCTTTCTAGCGTTGTCAATAATTCGTTGGAGATTTTAATTTTTGTATTTCTACTAGGAAGGCTTACCTCAATTTTTTCTTTAGCATCCCAAATGCTAAAATGCAACGATTGTGTTCCTGGATTGTTTTTTAGAATAGTTTCTAGATTTAAAATAGTATTTTCTTTAATTTCTGAAACTGGCATTTTAATTGTAATTTTTTTACAAAGCGCATCCATAATATCATGCAGCAACTTCATTTCTGTAAATTTCAATCTTGGTTCCCCTTTTACGCCCTCTTTATTGGTCCATCCTGGTTGAATGGTAGCGCGCACAAATAAGAAGGAGTTGGGCACTAAAAAATGTTTCATTTTTAAGTATTCTTCCCCAAAAATTCTGAATTCGTGACTATCTCCGTAATCTTCAATCGTAAACATTGCCCACCCTTTACCAGCCTTAGAAACACGATGTTGCACGTCGGTAATTATACCAGCAAAAGATAAGTTCATGTTGAGGTGCTTTGTCAGATCTTCCTTGAAATGCTTTAAAGTAGCATTGCAAAAAATCATTTCATTTTTGAAATCATCTAATGGATGGGCAGAAATATAAATTCCAATGACCTCTTTTTCTTGAGAAAGTAATTCCATGGTGCCCCAAGTTTCGCATTCAGGAATGTCGGGTTCTGGAAACTGTACCGAAGAAGTTTCTCCAAACATAGATACTTGTGCAGAATTTTTATTTTCTTGGTATTTACTACCAAATTTCATGGCACGTTCTAAAAAGGTAATTCCTTTTTCATCGGTGCTAAAATATTGTGCTCTATGGGTGTCTGTAAAAGAATCAAAAGCACCCGCTTTTACAAGGCTATCAAATGATTTTTTATTTGCTGCACGCAAATCGACACGTTTTGCGAGATCAAAAATTGAATTGAAATTTCCATTTTCTTTTCGTTCTTTAATAATGGCTCTAACGGCACCAGCACCAACACCTTTTACGGCTGCCATGCCAAAACGAACAGCTCCTTCGTCGTTAACAGAAAACTTTAAATAAGATTCATTTAAATCTGGTCCTAAAACAGCCAAGCCCATGCGTTTGCATTCTTCCATGAAAAAGGAAACTGATTTGATATCATTCATGTTGTTCGACAATACAGAAGCCATATATTCGGCAGGATAATGCGCTTTTAAATACGCTGTTTGATATGCTATCCAAGCATAACAGGTAGAGTGCGATTTGTTAAAGGCATAACTGGCGAATGCTTCCCAGTCTTTCCATATTTTTTCTAGTTTTTCTGCATCATGCCCATTCGCTGCAGCTTGTGCTACAAATTTTGGTTTCATTTTATCCAAAACGGCAATCTGTTTTTTTCCCATCGCTTTCCGTAAAACATCGGCCTCCCCTTTTGTAAAGTTGGCTAGTTTTTGGGAAAGTAGCATTACTTGCTCCTGGTAAACTGTAATTCCATAGGTTTCTGCCAAATACTCTTCCATAGCTGGCAAATCATACTCAATGTCTTCTGTTCCGTGTTTTCGATTAATAAATGAGGGAATGTATTCCATGGGCCCAGGTCTGTATAGGGCATTCATGGCAATTAAATCAGCAAAAACAGTGGGTTTTAAAGATCGCATGTGTTTTTGCATTCCTGGAGATTCATACTGAAAAATACCCACGGTTTCTCCCTTTTGAAACAATTCGTAAGTTTTTTCATCATCCAAAGGAAAATTTTCTGGATCCAAATCGACATTGTGTTTCGCTTTTACAATTTTGACGGTATCTTTGATTAATGTCAATGTTTTTAATCCTAAGAAATCCATTTTCAACAAACCAGCCGATTCTACAACAGAGTTATCAAATTGCGTCACATACATATCCGAATCTTTGGCCAATGCGACGGGAACATAATTGGTAATGTCTCCAGGTGTGATAATAACACCACAGGCATGAATTCCTGTATTTCTTACAGAACCCTCTAGAATAGTGGCTTTGTTAACGGTTTCTGCGGCTAAATCACTACCATAAGAAATGGACTTCAATTCTTCTACCAATTGTTTTTCTTCCGTTCTTAAGCCAGCAACTTTCCCTTTGCTTTTTGCATCCTCACCAAAAATGTTCTTTAACTTAATGAGCGGAATTAGTTTTGCAATACGATCTGCTTCAAAAAGTGGTAGATCTAACACTCTTGCGGTATCTCTAATGGAAGACTTTGCAGCCATGGTTCCGTATGTAATGATTTGTGCTACTTGATTGGCGCCGTATTTCTCAATCACATAATCCATTACTCTTCCACGTCCTTCATCATCAAAATCAATATCAATATCGGGCATCGAAATACGTTCTGGATTTAAAAAACGCTCAAAAAGAAGGTCGTATTTAATAGGGTCTATATTGGTAATCCACAAGCAGTATGCAACTACTGAACCTGCGGCAGAGCCACGGCCTGGACCTACGGCAACGTCCATGTTTCTGGCTTCGCGAATAAAATCTTCTACAATTAAGAAATATCCGGGGTAGCCTGTTTTTTCAATCACAGAAAGCTCAAAATCCAAACGCTCTTTAATAGCTGCTGTAATTTCCCCATACCGTTTTTTTGCACCGACGTAGGTAAGGTGTTTTAGAAAATTGTTTTCTCCTCTTTTTCCCTCATCTTCTTCATCTTTTGGGTCTTTGAAGGCATCTGGAATATCAAAGGCGGGTAATAAAACATCACGCGCCAGGGTAAAAATTTCGATTTTATCGACGATTTCTTGAATGTTAATGATGGCTTCGGGCAAATCTGCAAAGAGGGTTTTCATCTCTTGACTAGACTTAAAATAGTATTCGTCATTTGGCAAGCCATAGCGATAACCACGTCCTTTTCCAATAGGAGTTGCTTGCTTCTCTCCATCTTTTACACACAATAAAATATCATGTGCATTGGAATCTTCTTGTGTTAAGTAGAAGGTGTTGTTGGTAGCAACTACTTTTACATCATGATTTTTAGAGAATTTTAATAAAGTTTCATTTACAATTTTTTCATCTTGTTGATGGTGACGCATCAATTCAATATAAAAATCGTCTTTAAACTCAGATTTCCACCACAGCAGCGCTTCTTCGGCTTGTTTTTCTCCAAGGTTGAGAATTTTACTAGGCACTTCACCATTGAGGTTCCCCGTTAAAACAATAATGTCTTCTTTGTATTTTTGAATGATTTCTCTATCGATTCTTGGAACATAGTAAAACCCATCTACAAATGCAATGGATGACATTTTTGCTAAGTTGTGATAGCCTCTTTTATTTTTTGCCAATAAAACAATTTGGTACCCGTTGTCCTTTGCAGATTTATTTCTGTGATCTCCACAAACATTAAATTCACATCCAATAATTGGTTTCATTGGAGTTGCTGCTGTTTTGTTGTGCTTTAATATAGCACTTACAAAATGAAAAGAACCCATCATGTTTGCCGAGTCTGTCATGGCAACTGCAGGCATGTTGTCCTTTGCGGCAGCTTTTATAATATTTCCAATTTGCATGGTTGATTGTAAAACGGAAAACTGTGTATGATTGTGCAAGTGCGAGAATTGCACATTTTCCATTTCTGCCAGCCCGTCAGAAGTCGATTTAGTTGCTTGGGTGTCTTTTAATTTTTCAAGTCGTTTTCGTATTTTTTCACTTTCTTTCTTTAGGTTGATGTGCTTTAATCCAAGTACCTGCATTGGACTTGGATTGGTTTCTGAGAAGCTTTTAAAGTAGTCAACAGATACGCCTAATTCTGCTTGTGTAAATTTTCTTAAACGGATTAACTCCAAAAAGCAACGCGTAGTTGCTTCCACATCGGCAGTTGCATTGTGTGCCTCGCCAAAACCTGTTCCAAACAAATGTGTATGCAGTTCTGTTAAGGTGGGCAATTTAAATTTGCCACCACGACCTCCAGGAATCTGACACATGAGTGCCGTTTTTTCGGTACAGGTATCTAAAACAGGGAGGGAGGATAGTTTATTTTCAACACCCAATCGGTGAAATTCACAGCCCATAATGTTTAGGTCAAAATTTACATTTTGGCCCACAATAAAGGTGGTTTTTTCCAAGGCTTCATTAAACAAAACCAATCCTTCTGCTAAAGCGATTCCTTGTTCTTCTGCGAGTTCAGTAGAAATCCCATGAATTCTCTCTGCATCATAAGGAATGTTGTATCCTTCGGGCTTTATTAGGAAATCATTGTGTTCTAGAACATTTCCCATTTCATCATGTAATTGCCATGCTATTTGAACACATCGAGGCCAGTTGTCAGTGTTGGTAATTGGGGCATTCCAACTCTTAGGTAAACCGGTAGTTTCTGTATCAAAAATTAAGTACATGAAAAAAGATGTTTGTTAATGATTTTATATGCTTAAAACGGATTGTAAATTTACATTTTTTTGTAAGATTTATGATTGGAAGTTATTAACTATTCGTAGTTGTTTATCACCAATTGTAATAGCAATAGGCGCTTTTAATGTAAGCCAAAATAGGTTTTTGTTTGTGTACCTATTCTTTTTGAAAATACGTTGCCCGTGAAAGTTGATGTAAAGCGATAAAAAAATATTGAAAATTCAGTCTTTTAGTTTCAAAAGGTTTTTGTACTTTTGCGCCCACTTACTACGAGATAGTAAGATTTTTAATAATCGAGGTCGAGAACCTTCACAAATTAATAAATTATGTCAGTAAAAATTAGATTACAGCGACACGGTAAAAAAGGAAAACCATTTTATTGGATCGTTGCCGCAGATGCACGTGCTAAAAGAGATGGGAAATACTTAGAGAAATTAGGTACCTACAATCCAAATGTAAACCCAGCAGAAATCAACTTAAACATTGATCTAGCGGTATCTTGGTTACAGAATGGTGCACAACCAACAGATACTGCAAAAAACATCTTATCTTACAAAGGTGCGATGTTAAAAAATCATTTAGTTGGTGGTATTCGTAAAGGGGCTTTAACGCAAGAACAAGCAGATGCAAAGTTTGCAGCTTGGTTGGAAGAAAAAGCAGCAAAAATTTCTGATAAAGAAGCAGGATTATCAAAAGCACAATCTAAAGCGAAAGCAGAAGCACTAGCTGCAGAGAAAGCAGTTAATGAAGCTAGAATTGAAGCAGCAAAACCTGTTGTGGAAGCGGAAGTAGTTGAAGAAGTTGTTGCTGAGGCTGAGGCTGAGGCTGCTCCAGAAACCATTGACGAAGCAGCAGAAAAAGCAGCAGAATAAATTATAAGAGCTACGACAATGCGTAAAGAAGATTGTTTTTACTTAGGCAAAATCGTAACCAAATATAGTTTTAAAGGGGAGGTAGTTATCAAATTAGATACTGACGAGCCTGAGTTGTATAAGGAAATGGAATCAGTGTATGTCGAATTCGGCCCAAATCTGGTTCCATTTTTTATTGAAAAAAGTTCATTGCACAAAGGAAACCAGTTGCGAGTTCAATTTGAAGATGTGTATTCTGATGAAGCAGCAGATTCCATTTTGAAATGCGGCATCTATTTACCAATGGAATTATTGCCAAAACTGGAAGGAAATAAGTTTTATTTTCATGAAGTAATTGGTTTTACAGTAGTTGATGTAAATTTTGGAAAAGTGGGTACAATTGTTCATATCAATGACAAAGCCGCCCAACCTCTTTTTGAAATTGACAGCGATGGCACTGAAATTTTTATCCCAATGATTGATGATTTCATCAAGAAAGTAGATAAAGAAAACAATACAATACAAGTAGAAACTCCGGAAGGATTAATTGCCTTGTATCTATAGAGAGGTGGCCGAGTGGTCGAAGGCGCACGCCTGGAAAGTGTGTATACGGCAACGTATCGAGGGTTCGAATCCCTTCCTCTCTGCAAATGATTGCTAAATTTTAAAAAAAGTTCTGTGTTTCATTTCGCAGAACTTTTTCGTTTAAAACCCAGATTGACATTGTCAAAACCATTCCAATTTAAAGAATTTACAATTCAGCAAGAAAAAACTGCCATGAAAGTGGGGACAGATGGCGTTTTGTTGGGTGCTTGGAGTTCTGTGGAAAATGATCCGGATACAGTTTTAGATATTGGCGCAGGTACTGGGGTGATTGCTTTGATGTTGGCCCAACGTTGCGATGCCATGACCATCGATGCTGTTGAGTTAGAGGAGAACGCCTATGAGCAAACAGTGCAGAATTTTGAAGACTCTCATTGGGCCGATCGCCTGTATGGATATCATGCCAGTTTTCAAGAATTTGCGAACGAAATCGCAGTAGAAGCAGCAACCTATGATTTGATCGTCTCAAATCCACCCTTTTACACCGATGGCTTTGAGACCAAAAATGTGGCAAGGAATAAAGCGCGATTTGCTTCGGCTTTATCTTTTGAAAATTTATTGGAAGGGGTTTCAAAAATTATCGCAGACAATGGGGTTTTCGCTACTATTATCCCTTACAAAGAGGAAGCTGACTTT
>Ga0213863_10000095_pt1 | contig 66812 bp, 59 predicted proteins | sample PICome_8_FD_160128 | JGI IMG/M metagenome (GOLD analysis project Ga0213863, IMG submission 160128) | Coastal seawater microbial communities near Pivers Island, North Carolina, United States - PICO497 | ecosystem: Environmental > Aquatic > Marine > Coastal | place: USA: North Carolina...
AGTGGAAAAAGAAATGACCCTTCTTGAAGGGCCTTTTGGGCTGACTACCTTTGAGCGGTCGGCGGTGCTCGTTGATGGTTTTGATCGGCTTCCAACTGTTGTTTCTTCGTATAACTTCCCTTATTATGGGCCGGTCATTGAGTCGTGTGGCTTCGCTAAGGAAGTTGATTATGTTGAGCACCGTTTTGAGCTGCCTCCTGAGCTAAACTCGAAATACCAGCGGGTTGCTCAATATGCTTTGAAGAAAAAAAAGCTACGCTTGGTCGAAAAGAAATCAGTAAGTGAATTGCGCCCACTGGGGCGTGAAATTTTCCAGCTGATTAATGATGCCTATTCGGATCTCTACGAATTCACTCCAATGACAAATAGTGAAATCGATGCACTAATAAAAAAGTTTTTTAACCTTATCGACCCGCGCTTTGTGAAATTGGTAGTCGATACGGAAGACAAGATCGTAGCCCTAGGGGTCGCTATGCCCTCGTGGTCTGGTTTAATGCAGAAATTAAAAGGTAGGATGAGACGTATTTTTCTAGCTTGGCTGAGCGGGGAGCTGAAAGGGAGCCGTGATACGCTGGATCTCTACCTGATTGCGGTCGCGCCAGAACTTCGGAACGCTGGGTTGAACGCGATTGTTATGCAGGAGATGCACCAGGCTGCGGCCGCCGCTGGTTTCAAATGGGTGGAAACGAACGGCGAACTCGAGACGAATTCACAAGTGCTTTCGCTTTGGAAAGATATCGAGCACGAGACTCACAAGCGCCGCCGAATCTACTCGAAGGCGCTTGCGTCCTGATTATTTTAGTCCGTCGTGAAGGGGGAAGCTGGGAGGCCTTCCTTATTGTAAAGATTGATGCCGACAGGGTTAGATTCGTAACCGAAGCGGACGTGCTGTGGGTTCTTAACTTCGTCGTGCCAAACCACAACATCTTTGCCGTCGATTTTGGCATTAGCCCAGTGCCACTTGCCGGCTTTATCTTGAATAGAGAAACGGGCTAATTCTGCGCCCTTGGTTTCCTTCATTGGGTCCAAGCCTTTTTTCTCCCCGGTCGTGAGGCCGGAGCCGACGTAGTCGAACGAAACTCTGATCTTAGACCCTTCTTTTTTCATTGATCTGTAGAGTGGTCCGGATGGAACAACGTTTTTGGCGTAGTCCTTCGCGAGAGCCCAAAGCGCGAGGCGTTTGCCAACATCTTGTTTGTTCTTAGGGTGGATGTCTTTCGCGTCTCCGATGTCGATGATGACTGCCATTCCAGTTTTAGGGAGTCGCAGCGCGCGGCGCTGTCCTTCGCGAACTGGGCCCCAGCCACCACCTTCGGGTTTGTCTCCGGGGTTTTGGAAATTGGCGAGTTGAACCCAGTAGAAGGAAAGTTCTTCGTTATCGAAGGCCGAGCGCCATCCTTTCACGAGCCCTTCTTTGAGGTAATCGTAGCGGAGTCCATCACCGGCGTTGGATTCACCCTGATACCAGATTGCACCACGTGCGCTGAGTGGCGTAAGTGCATGAACCATTCCGTTGTAGATTTGCACGGCACCTCCCTTAGGATTTGCTTTCTTACCCTCGGCACGAGCCTTGGCAACGGCATCAAGATTCTCTACATAGTCCTTCAGGTTGGGAACTGATTTGAAACCGACTGGTGGAGTCCATGGTTCGATGCGAGTGCCGCCCCAGTTTGTCCCAACGAGGCCGATGGGAACGTTAAGTTCCTTTTGGAGTTCGCGCCCAAAGTAGTAGCCAACTGCGCTGAAGCCAGGAATGGTCGCCGGCGAGCAGATCTGCCACTGACCCCGGGGATCTTTTTCAGGCTCCGGTTTTGCCACGTGCCCAGGGACATTAAAGAGGCGGATTTTCGGGTGATTTGCTGCTGCAATTTCTTCCTTAGGATTGAGAGAGCGGTTAACCGCCCACTCCATGTTAGATTGTCCTGAGCAGATCCAGACTTCTCCGAGAAGGACGTCTTTAATTTCGACTATATTCTTACCTTTAATAGTCATGGTGTGGGGCTTGTTGTCTGCCGTGAGAGATGGGAGATCAACCCGCCAAGAGCCTTCGTTCGTTGCAGTTGTTTCCAAGGTTTTACCGCCGAGAGACACACTAACACGTTCCCCGGGATCGGCGGTTCCCCAGACACGGATCGGCGCTTTTTGCTGTAAAACCATATGGTCGCCAAAGACTTTTGAAACGCTGACATCCGCTGAGGATGGAAATATTGCCGCTAGGAAGAGCGTTGCTGAGAGATGGTGTCGTATGTTCATAAAAGATTCAGATTAAAGATAGTCGTCCAAACGATGTTCTCTTTCATGGAGTTGTGGAATTTTCTTCTTATTTCTAATTTAGATTGAGATTCCTCCGAAATGCTCGCCAAGAGTTCTATCAATCACTAGAAGTTTGGGATGAACAATCGTCGCCATTTCATTAGCACGGCCTCTGCAGCTGCACTTACAGGCCATTTACGGGCCGAAAGTCAACCGGGGCAAAAGCTTAGGGTGGGGGTGATGGGTCTTAGCAGAGGAAAGGCTCATATTAATAATTTCGCGAAGCTGGAAGGTGTTGAGATTGCTTATGTTTGCGACGTCGATCAGGAACGTCTGGCCGCTGGCGCGAAATATACAGCTGACCGCCAGAATGGGAATCTACCCAAAGCAGTTACCGATTTCCGTCGTATCCTTGATGATAAAGAGGTCGATATTCTATCAATCGCAGCTCCAAATTTCTGGCATGCGCCCGCTTCGATTCTTGCATGTGACGCAGGGAAGCATGTTTATGTTGAGAAACCTGGGAGTCATAATCCCCGGGAGGCCGAGCTCATGGTGGCAGCAGCTCAACGGACCGATCGGAAAGTGCAGATGGGCAATCAAAGACGGAGTGCTCCAGTGTTTCGCGAGGGGATTGAAAAACTCAAGGCTGGCGTGATTGGGAAGCTTCGGTATGCACGTTGCTGGTATGACAATAAGCGAGGGTCGATTGGAAAGGGGAAGCCTGCGGCAGTTCCAGCAAACCTTGATTACAAGCTTTGGCAGGGACCGGTTCCGGTGCGACCCTACATGGATAATCTGATTCACTACAACTGGCATTGGCACTGGTCTTATGGTGGTGGTGAACTTGCTAATAATGGAGTTCATGCACTTGATGTTGCTCGCTGGGCATTGGGGGTGGATTCACCGCATCATACCAGCTGCATTGGTGGGCGTTACCACTTTGATGATGATCAGGAGACACCTGATACCGCTGATGCAACTTACGATTTTGGTAAGGTTGGCATGAGCTGGCACGGGAGTAGTTGTCTGCAGCGGAAGCACGAAAAACATTCTTTTGTGAGTGTTTATGGCGATGGCGGGATCATGTCATTCGAGGGTGGTGGCTATCGAATTTATGACAATGCTGGTAAGCTTGTACATGAGAATGTTCCCAAGCTTAGTGACGTGCCACACTTCCAGAATTTCATCAATGCCATCCGAAAGGGAGAGGCTCTTAATGCGGAAATTTCTGATGCTCAAAAGAGCACGATGCTCTGTCATCTTGGTAATATTTCCTACCGTGAGGGGATTCAAATTAAAGGCACTGAGGCTCCCGAAAATTACTGGCAGAGAAAATACTCCGAGGCTTGGAAGCCCGCGGGGATTTAATCGAGGTCCTTGGGTGTCACCTGGTTTATCCAAATACCTGATTGCAGATTTTCGTTGCTGTAACCTAGGTTTTTTTTCAATCAGTCGCGGAGTTTTCTATTCTGCCACCATTGAAAAGTTACTCCGGTAAGGGCGATAACTGCGCCAAAAAATTCACGACTGAGTTCGACGCGCGGGTCGGTTCCAGACATCGACTTACCAGTCATGGTGAAAGATTGTTTGCCGAATATGTTTTCCCAGAGGCCAGGTCCGGAGAGGTACATTTCGGTTAGGCAGGCGATGATTGCGAGAATGAAATACCAGACTGGGACGCGCTTTTTGATTAGAACGAGAAAGACTAATCCAATGATGGCATAAAAGAGGAACCAGAGCGCGGAGTCGAGGGTAGGGTTGCCAAACGATGGGGTGGAGTAGATCTTTGGATCGATATCGTTTCGTTGAAACCAAGCGAAAGCAAAAAAGAGACCGGCTAGGCTAAGGTTAATGGGGAAGAAGATGATTTTCATGAGAGGCGAATTGCTTATTGAGAGATACTTGGGAGGCGTTAACCTTCTTTCCATGTCGCGGAAGGTCTTGTTTGTATGCACTGGAAATACTTGTCGGAGTCCAATGGCGGAAGGGGTGTTTCGCAAGGCAGCGGAAAAAACGGATATTGAGGTTTCTTCGGCTGGAGTGGCGGCCCAGCCTGGGAGTTTAGCAAGTCCCGAAACGATCAGTGTTCTTAAAGAGCAGGGAGCGGAGTTGGAGAGTTTCCGAAGCCGTATGGTAGATGGCTCGATGCTAGAGGAAGCAGATGCCGTTTTTTGTATGACCGAGGGACATCTTGAAATGTTGGAAATAATGCATCCGGAGTATGAGGGAAAATATCATCTGGCCTGCGATTTTGTGGAGATTGATGGTCACGTGGGCATGGATGTTCCTGATCCTATAGGGATGGGCCGTCCCGCTTACGAGATGACTTCGAAGGTCCTTAATGCTGCGATGGGCGGGATTTTGGGCTTCATGGAAAACTGGGAAGAGAAATCTTGATTGGTCTTTTGGCAAGTGAGCGCTTGCCATTTTGGCAAGTAGGGGTCAGTGAAGGGGTGTCTAATGAGCGCAGATTCTTACCGCATTGCAGTCGGGGCCGATCACGGCGGGGTTGAGTTGAAAAATGCTATCGTGGAGGCTTTGAAAAAAGCAGGCCGCGATTTTGTCGATTATGGCACTCATGGGGCCGATTCGGTTGACTATGCCGACTTTGCTAATGAGGTGGCCCGAGCGGTGAATGAGCAGCGTGTTGACCGTGGAATTCTAATTTGCACTACCGGAGCGGGTGTGTGTCTCGCCGCGAATCGTTTCCGTGATGTGCGGGGTGCCAATATTCATAACGTGGAGCAGGCGGAGTTTGCTCGGTCTCACAATGATGCCAACGTGCTTTGCCTTGGCCAGAAAGTAGTAGAAGAAGAGGTCGCATTGGAGATCGTTGAGATTTTTCTCAAGACAAGTTTCGAGGGTGGTCGTCATGAGCGCCGGCTTTGTAAAGCGTCGGGATCACGCCTTGCAATGACGGATCCGGCAGTTTTTGAGGCTATTGTAGGTGAGGAAAAACGCCAGCGTAGCCACATTGAGCTGATCGCTTCCGAGAATTTTGCAAGTCCTGCTGTGATGGAAGCGCAAGGTTCGCTTTTGACTAATAAATACGCTGAGGGTTATCCCGGACGTCGTTGGTATGGAGGATGCGAGAATGTTGATGTGGTCGAGAAACTTGCGATTGATCGGCTTAAGGAGATTTTTGGAGCCGAGCATGCTAACGTGCAGCCACATTCGGGGTCGCAGGCTAACACGGCAGTTTACTTCGCGGTGCTACAACCGGGCGATAAGATTCTGACCATGGATCTTGCGCATGGTGGGCACTTGACGCACGGACATCCGGCCAATTTTTCGGGCCGGCTTTACGATGTTACACATTACGGAGTAGCCGCAGAGAATGAGTGTATCGACTACGATGCTCTTGAAGCGCAAGCGGAGGAGGTTCAGCCCAAGTTAATCACTTGTGGAGCGAGTGCATACTCGCGAACGATCGATTTTGAACGGATGGGGAAAATTGCCAAAGCGGTTGGAGCTTATTTGTTCGTCGATATGGCGCACATAGCTGGACTGGTCGCTGCAGGAGTTCATCCTAGCCCGATTCCGCATGCTGATTTCGTGACATCTACCACTCACAAGTCTCTTCGCGGACCTCGTGGCGGTATTATTTTATGTAAGTCTGACTATGCCAAGAAAATCGACGGCCGCGTTTTTCCGGGGGTGCAAGGTGGACCGCTGATGCATGTTATTGCAGCCAAGGCAGTATGCTTTGGCGAGGCTCTTAAGCCTGGCTTCAAAGAGTATCAGGAGCAAGTTGTTAAGAATGCTCAGGCAATGGCTACGGCTTTAGGAAAGAATGGTTATCGCATCGTTTCTGGAGGCACTGAAAATCATGTTTTCATGGTCGATCTCCGCCCGGTGGGCCTTGATGGATCAATCGTCTCTGACACTCTCGACAAGGTGGGTATCACCGTGAACAAGAACTCGATTCCCTTTGATGAAGCTGGGCCAATGAAACCGAGCGGGATTCGAATTGGAACACCTGCGGTGACAACTCGTGGGATGAAAACAAATGATGTCGAGACAGTGGCTGATTTAATCCATGAAGCCTTAGAAGCTCGCGAAGATGATGCAAAACTCGCTGAGATTCGTGAGAAGGTCTTCGCTTTTAATGCTGCTTTCCCACTGCCTTGGTAGTTTTTTTGAGGATCTGTCCTTCTTAAGTTAGGCTTCGTGATTGCGAGGGTCTCGAAAAGTTGCTCCTTCTGGCGATAAGCGGGGAGTAGGTTGGGGCTGGCCAATCAAGGATGACCTCATTTAATGCGGCGTTCGATTTCGATTGAGATCGAGACTTGGCGGAGAAGGGGATTGAAGTCAGTCTTCGCATGTGAGTCTTCTTGCTTATCTTGCCTTTCTTCTACTCCTAGGGGTAGTGGCACAGTGGTCGGCTTGGCGGATGAAATTGCCGTCAATTTTACTTTTGCTCATTTTGGGATTTGCGCTTTCGCACTTCACCGGAATGCGGATCGATAATTATCTCAAGGATGAAAGCTCGCTATTAAGTCTAGTTGGTTTTTTTGTGGCGATTATTCTTTTCGAAGGTGGACTCACGTTAAAATTCTCCGAGCTCAAGGAGGCGGGCACTCCGGTGCTAAAACTTTGCACCACAGCGGTGGTATTAGCCTTTGGTCTAACGGCGGTGGCAGCACGCTACACTCTAGGATACCACTGGCAGATTTGCGCGCTGCTGGGAGCAATTTTAGTGGTGACTGGGCCGACTGTTGTGGCTCCTTTGCTCCGTTTGATTAGACCGCGTCGTAAGGTGGCCTCGATTGTCAAGTGGGAGGGAATCGTGGTAGATCCCATTGGAGCAGTTTTAGCGGTCTTAGTTTTCATTACGATTCAGGAAGGTGGAGTCGGCCAGGGCTGGGACATTGTGGCTATTGCTCTGGTGAAGACGCTGGTTGTCGGGGTGGGGTTGGGTTGGGGATTAGCGAAGGTGACGGAGGGTTTGATGTCGCGGCACTTAATCCCAGATTTTTTGGAGAGCATGTTTTTTCTGGCTTTGGTTGGAGTGGCTTTTGCAGGTTCTAATGCCATTCAACATGAAGCGGGCTTACTGACGGTGACCGTTTTAGGAGTGGCTTTGGCCAATCAGAAAAAAGTGTCAGTGCGGCATATTCTTGAATTTAAAGAGAACTTGAGAGTACTTATTATTTCGCTCCTTTTCTTAATGCTTTCCGGGCGGATCGGGATTTCTGAGATTCAAATGGTTTGGCAAAAGGGACTGATGTTTCTCCTCGCCTTAATTTTGGTGGTGCGTCCGGTTTCCGTCTTTCTCGCGAACCTTGGTTCAGCGCATACGACTTTTCGAGAGCAACTTTTTTTGGCTCTATTGGCTCCGCGGGGAATCGTGGCGGCAGCCGTAACTTCAGTATTCGCTCTTCAAATTACGGGGGCGGCGAAGATAAATCCCGAAAACGAAACTTATGTCGCGTTGGCGGGGGAGGCTGGTGAATTGGTTCCCCTAGTCTTTATTGTGATCCTGGGAACGGTCACTTTTTACGGTCTGTTAGCGGCTCCTTTGGCGCGCCGACTTGGGTTGTCCGATGCCAATCCTACGGGTGTACTTTTTGCTGGAGCTGAGCCTTGGATTCGGGTTGTGGCGAAGGGCTTGGTCGAGAAAGGTCACCACTGCCTATTGTTAGACACACGCTTCGAGAAAGTATCGGCTGCGAGGCTTGATGGCTTACAGGCAGTGCGAGCTAATATCCTTTCGGAGTATGCTGAGGAGGAAATCGATTTTGCGGGGCTTGGCCACTTGGTGGCGGCCACTCCCAATAATGAGGTGAACTCGCTAGCGGCGCGCGAATTTCAGCACCGATTTGGTAAGGCTAACGTTTGGCAGATCACGCCGTCAGATGTCGATTTTCATCACCAAAAAGCGGTCGCTAATCATATGCGTGGGCGGTTTTGTTTTCTTGGGGGGCCAAGATTTTCCGATTTGAGTTCTTTTGTGGGAAAGGGAGCCGAGATGAAGTCGACCTTACTGACGGATGTTTTCACGATGGAAGATTTCAAGACGGCGCACGGCGACAATGCTATTATTCTTTTTACCGAAACCGAAGACGGAAAGTTGAATCCGGTCTTATCGGAGGACGAGAAAATTGAAGGGTCAATCACGATCCATTCACTCGTAATTGAACAGGATGATCCCGAGACTAAGGCCTTGAAAAAGAAAGAAGTGTCTGAGGTGAAATCATGAATTCGGGTTACGAGGGTTTTGAAGCTTCATGGCACGATTTGTTTTGGGAGGCCGAGGAAGCGCCCAGCGAATTGCCTTTGATAAAGAAATTTTTAGAGGCTAGAAAGGGGAAGTGTCTGTATATTGGCTCGGGGTCGGGTCGCTTGCTCGGTCCTTTAGTCGCGGCGGGACACGATGTGCTGGGACTTGAATGCTCGTCTGAAATGGCGAAGCTCTCACGAGAGAATTTTCCTGATGCGAAGGTTCTTGAAGAAGAGTGGCAAGAACATGAAGGTAAGTATGATGCCATCTTGCTCCCGGCTTTCACGTTCCAGCTTTTTTTAGATCCGCAAAAACAGCTCACACGGTTGAGTGAACAAGCAGATTCTCTTTATCTGACTTTGTTTTTTCCCTGGGCAGAGATCTCAGGAGATTTGCCGCAGAACGAATGGTATTTTGACCGTGATGTTGTTTTGCCAATTGGTGGAACTGGTGAGTTGGAGACACAGCATAAGATCAAAGAGCAGATTGGAAGTTTGGTGCGGAAACATCGTTACACGATGAGGGGTGCTTCGGGGAATGTTATTAGGAGGGAAGAGACCGTTCAGAGATTGCGATTTTTCACCGATGCAGCATTGAAAAATCTTCTCAAAAAATCAGGTTGGAAGATTGAAAAGGAGGTAAAAAATCTCGGCGAGAGTAACGATGATGAGCTTGTTTATGTCACGACGCTTTATCTCATTGCGCTGCCAAATTGAGTTTTGAACTTAATCTGGCTCATCGCTTATTTTCTAGGGACATCGTTCAAATAGTTTATTAGAAGTCTCTCGTGCAGTTTAAGAAATTCTTCGGGTTAGTAATCGGTCTTCTTGTCGGGTGCGCGGGAGGCTATCTCTTTTCAAAGAGTCAGCGTCCCGATCCAGGCTCGATCCAAGACCGATTAGAGCTTGCTGAGCAGGAGGCAGCTAAAAGCGGCAGAGAAGCAAGGGCATTGAAAGCTTATGTGGAACGTGCGGAAGGCTCCGGGTCTGCCAAATTTCGCCGGCTGGCTCGTGATCTCAAGGATGGGAAGGAAGTCAGCTTTGATGATATTTTGGGAAGTGCGAAACCCTGGATGCGTCAGGTCGCTCCGGTGATGGATCGGATTAGGAAAGTGAACGAAGCGAAGTGGGTTGATGCGCGGGTTTCTGAGTGGACCCGCAATTACACTTTAACGGCAGCCCAGAGGAATGAATTGCGCGGGCATTTTAAGAAACGAAGTGAGGAAAATGCTGAGAAGATTAATGAAGTGATTAATAGTGATCAGAGCGGGTTTGTGGAATTTGTGCAGGCTACCGAAAACGATTGGCGCGATTTCGAGGAAACGAACAATTTGATGGAGGGGTTTTTAGAAGGGGAAGAGTTGGAACAGTTTCAAGAAGAGCGTCTTGCACAAAGAGTGGAGGCGGTCCAGGAGGAGGCGGATCGGAAACTGGGTCGACTGGATGAGATCGTGACGTTGAGTGATGAACAGCAAGCTGAGCTTTTTCGGGTGATGGCACGGGGTTCCGAAGACTATCGGCCAGAGGTTAATCCTCAAGATTATCGTGGAGCAACCTCTCCTCTGGATCGTATGGCGAGGGACGCAGCGATTAATAGTGCGCTGACTCCGGTCCAGAGAAAGTCACTGGATGAATACCGAGAGAATCAGCTGCGAGAAGTAGCCGAGCAATGGGATCGCTATCAATTGGCTCCTCCTAAAGATTTTGATCTCTTGGAGGGAGATATCTTTTAAATGAGCGAGCCAGCAATCGTGATTAAAGATCTCCGTGTTGATTACGGAGATTTCGTGGCGGTCAATGACATTAGCCTGACTATCCCTTCCGGGGTTGTGTATGGATTAGTTGGGCCGAATGGTGCGGGGAAGACGAGTACTTTTAAAGTTCTCACAACCTTGATGGAACCAACTTATGGGGAAGTGAACGTGGCGGGGTTTGATATATTTGAATCGGCCGAGGAGGTTCGCCGAATTATGGCCTACATGCCTGACTTGGCGCCAGTGCCGTCTGACTTAAAGCTATGGGAGTTTTTGGATTTTCATGCGGATACTCATCGGTTGGGCCGAGCAAGCGACCGCCGCGAGAGGGTTGGTGAGTGCCTCAAGATCGTGAATTTGTATGAAAAGCGAAATGCTTGGTGCAAAGAGCTTTCGCGGGGGCAGACCCAGCGTCTGGTTCTTGCCAAGACGCTATTGCACCGGCCCAAGGTCCTAATTCTTGATGAGCCGGCTAGTGGACTTGATCCATTATCGCGTCGCGAGATGCGGATTGCTCTGCAGGCTTTGGCTGCAGGCGGTGCGACGGTGGTTGTGAGTTCGCATATCCTCAGTGAGTTGGCGGAAATGTGTTCATCATTATGCGTTATGAACCAAGGTGAGCTACTCGCTAGCGGAACGGCGGATGAGGTTAGAAGGGCGTTGGGTCGTGCCGAGCGGAATTTAAGCGTGGTGACTTCTGGTGACTCGAAAAAAGTAGAAGCATGGTTGGAGGGCCGGGCCGGTGTGAGCGAATTGGAGGCGGATGGTTCGCGGGTGGAGTTTCAATTTTTGGGAGGAGAGGAAGAACAGGAAAGATTGCTTGTAGAGCTTGTGAACGCAGGTTTAAAAGTCCGCGCTTTTGAAGAGGCGAGTTCGTCCTTCGAGGAAATTTTAGTGCGAGTTGCGGAGGGGAATCGCGAGGTATGAGGAGTCAAAAAAAATTAAAGCCATTACCGGCGTGGATGATTTGGGCTAATCCGATTTTAAAACGTTACGCGCGAAGTCGATTGCGTCCGGCCAGTTTTGGGGTGGCGTTGTTAATGACAATTCTATTGGCTGGATTTTTCTTTTTTCTTGCGCGGGAGAGTACGGCGAGATCAATCCAGAATCCCATTGACGTGGGGCGTATGCCTTTAATTCCGTTATTGATTCTTCAAGGTCTCATTCTTTTTGGTCTAGGGACCGGACAAGCTGCGGCAGGAATTACCACAGAGGCTGATGAAGGAGTTCTCGATTATCAGAGACTGGCTCCCATGACCCCATTTGCAAAGGTATTGGGCTATTTGTTTGGTCTCCCCATTCGTGAGTGGATTCTTTTTTTGGCGACTTTACCTTTCACTGGATATTCGATTTGGAAGGGGCAGGTTCCGATTAATGGAGTCTTACAGCTCTACGCAGTCTTTTTTATGGCGGCGATTCTTTATCATCTCACTGGAGTCTTAGCGGGATCAGTGATGAAGAATCGGAGGTGGGCTTTTTTAACTTCAACCGGGCTGGTGATGTTCCTTTATTTGATCATCCCGCAAGCTGCTAAATTTGGTTTAGTTTACCTAAAATATGTTACAATCTATCCCGTTTTTAATGAGGTCTACCCGAGTTTAATCCCACGGCCGTTGGGTGATGCCGCGGAGGTTTTCAATACGATTATCCCTCCGGCTAAGTTCTTTGGGTTAAATTTTCCGCAGTATGTGTTCACCTTAATTTCGCAAGGAGTCTTAAGTCTTGCGATGATTATGATGCTTTGGCGAAGGTGGCGAAAAGCGGATTGTCATCTCCTCGGGAAGTTCGCTGCGACTGGGCTTTTTGGCTGGCTTCAGATGATGTTGTTAGGGAATGCGTTACCCCTCATGGATTCCGGGGATTTGTTCCCCTCACGTGAACTTGATCGACGATTTGGGCGTTTGATTAATCCGGATATTCAGTTCTGGAGCCCAAAGACTTGGGAGGCTACTGTGATGATTGGAATTTATGGCTTGGTGACTCTTGCTAGTCTATGGTGGCTAACTTTTATTATTTCGTCTGATTTACACGGTCAAGTCCGTGGCTGGCGGCGGGCGCGTAAGCTTGGCAATCAGAAGTTGCCGTTACTGTCAGATGCCGCAACGTCTGTCCCCTGGGTTATAGCTATGTCGATGATGGGTGCAGCGGGCTGGTTCATTTTTGGAAGAGCGCTCATTAACTCCCACTGGTATCCTGAGTTGTCGCTGCTAGTGGTGACCCCCGTGGCTATGTTTTCTATTCTAATTTGCGGGGGATTAGGAATGGCTGCACTTCTTGAGTCCGTAGGACGTAAGGTGACCGGGCTTGTGGTTATTCTTGGAGGAATTCTCCCTGTAATGTTGGGTGTTATTTTGGCAGTGAGCAGCGACGACTTTGTAGCCCTTGCTGTCTGGTTAGCTGGGATTTGTCCGGTATCATGGCCGATTTATGGATCGGGGGTTTTTCTCTCTGAGGAGGGAATGCCTAGAGATGTGGCAAGAGCAATTCCGAATGCCTTTTGGTTTTGGCAGGGAGTTGGAGCCATTTTGACAGTTTGGCTACTGAGCAAACTCAGGATTGCACGCAAAAAAATCTCTGATTCGTCGAGGGGATTTTAGGCTCCGATGGGATCGGGCTTGCCGGCCCGCTCGAGGCTTTGGCGGAAGTTGTCGAGCATCTTGGACTCCCGCTTCAGCATGTTGACAAGATTGGTTTCATCTTCCTCAGAGATGAGCTCCCGCTCAGAGAAGAAAATGATGAGATTTGCAATTTCCAAGGTCGCGGCGCGCGCATGGCTTACAAAGACCGCAAATTCAGGCTTGGTTGGGCAGCTGCTGCCTTCGGCAAGGATGCCGGAGATACAATAACTGCACTCGCGCAGGCGATTGGCAAAAGAGGTTTTACCTAAAGAATCAATACCATCGGCGAGGTCTGCAACGCGATGTCCGATCTCGGTTGCCATTTTCCATACCTCTAGGTTTTCAAATCGAAAGTCAGCCACGGGGAGCCAACTATCGACAAATCATGTTTTTGACAAGTGTCATCTCAGAGGTTTACGCAGTCAGACTGGTTTGATACGGAGTTACCTCAGATGAGTGGAAAAATGGTTGGAGTAGTGGAATCGGGCGGGACAAAGATGGTCGCCGCGCTCTCACGTGGGCCGGGTGAAATCATCGCGCATGAGAAAATTCCGACCACGACTCCGGGAGAAACTATTAAGCGCTTAGTAGATTTCTTCGAAAGAGAGCAGTCTGCCCACGGAAAAGCGGATGCTTTAGCCATCGGGACTTTTGGTCCGGCGGATCTTGAAGTGGGGTCGGCGACTTACGGTTTTATTACGTCAACGCCCAAGCCTCGCTGGTCCCAAACGGATTTGCTAGGCCCAATTCGGGAGGCGTTCGGTGATGTTCCGGTTGTGTTTGAAACTGATGTGAATGCGGCCCTATTTGGAGAAGCAAGCTGGGGTGCGGCCAAGGAATCCAAACATTCAGCTTACTTTACAGTGGGAACTGGCATTGGTGGAAGCCTGATGCTTGATGGTTCGTTAGTGCATGGCTCGGGACATCCCGAGATGGGGCATATGCGAGTTACGAAGCATCCTGATGATAATTTCGCGGGAGTGTGTTCGTTTCACGGAGATTGCCTAGAGGGTCTTGCGAGTGGTCCCGCGATTGAAAAACGTTGGGGTAAAAAGGCCGAGGAATTACCAGCGGATCATCCAGCGTGGGTGCTGGAGGCATACTATCTTGCGCAAGCATGTGTGAACGTTTTGACGATTGCTCCGGTAGAGAAGATCATTCTTGGCGGCGGCGTGATGCATCAGGAACAGCTGCTGGCGATGGTTCGCCAGGAAGTGATACGCTTGGTTAATGGCTACTTGAAGTTACCAGATGCTGAAGAGCTTGTCGTGCTTCCCGAATTGGGTGATCATGCAGGGATTCTTGGATGTGTAGCCTTGGGGCAGAGTTAGACTAAGGGGCAGATTTTAGGATCTTGAAAGTCGGGAAGACCATCGATGCGGCGCACGATCCGTTCGTTCATGTGGGAGAATTTCCCATTCTTTTGATAGCGTAGATCGGCAGAGGCAAAGTGTGCGACGAGGGCGCGCCGGGGTTGGTCACCATAGTTAGGTGGATTGCCGTGGAGGGTGGTAGAGGGGAAGATTACGAGGTCTCCAGCACTGAGGGTCATGCGACAAGGTTTGTTGTGTGACATCATGGTGATGGGCCCCATTTCTGGGGTGAAATCGATGAGCGGTATCCAAGCGGTGATCATTTTTCTGGCGCAGCAAGTGAGCCAGCGTGATTCTTCGTGGTGCCAGTGGTAGTTAATTTTTTTCGACCGCTGAGGCTCTTCGTAAAGAAGTTGATCATGCCAGAAGCGAAGTTGATTGAGATTAAAGTTGTCCTTTATTTGGGAAGCGAGGCGACCATCGCGGGTGAGCTTGGCCATTCCGGAGCAGAAAAAGGACGCGCAAGGATGTTTGCGGGTTTTGGCTTGGCAGGAGCGGATTTGGGGCCAGATGAAGGGCGGGGTTAAGTCGTATTCACCACGGTAAAAGGCATTCTGCTCTGCAATGAGAGCTGCGACTTCGTCCCGTGGGAAGAGGCTTCGCACGATAAGGTAACCTTCACGTACTAGAAACTTACGTTTATGTTCGAGGTGGAGCAAGTTGAGCGAGGGCTGTGGCTCACACTAAAGTCCAAGCGTTGTCTTTGCAGCTGCGGCGAGCTCACTGATTTTGTCGCGATTGGAAGCGGCTCCTCGAGCCATCTCAGGTTTGCCCCCTCCTCTTCCTCCGGCGATGGGCCCAAGTTTTTGAATGAGAGTCCCGGCACCGTGACCATTCCTCTTTCCTTCTTCTCCGCAGAAGGCTCCAAGGTGGAGTTTGCTGCCGTCGTCGATTACAATAAAGGCGGCCTGAGCGAATTGGATCTTCTTCAAGCCGTTCAGTAACTCCTGAAGAAGAGCGGGTGATCCTTCAATGGAGATGACGATATTTTCGGTAATATTTTGTTCGGTAATAAGCGAGTCGGCTATGCGGGCTGCTCCAGCAGTTTGGGCCTTTTTAAGGGCCTTTTCTGCTTCGATTGCCTGATTTTTCACTTCGAAGGCTCGGGCATTATCGGGAACTAAAAGAGTGGGAAAATCAAGTTTGCGAAGGCCATCGTTTGCCTTGGCAAGTTTCGCAAGGGCTTCGGATTTTTCTGCGGATTCCATCTCTTGTTTTTCGCCGAGAAAGGCTTCGGCAGCAGGGCCGCAGACTGCTTCGATGCGGCGAATCCCGGCTCCAGTAGATCCTTCAGATTTTATTTTAAAGATGCCGATGTTAGAAGTTTTACTGACATGGGTTCCGCCGCAGAGTTCCATCGAGTAACCGTCGAGAGTTTTGTCGCCCCCCCCAATTTGGACAACGCGTACAAGCTCACCATATTTATCACCGAAAAACTGCATGATGTCTTCGCGGCCTTTTACCTCTGGGTGTGGGACTTCAACCCACGAGACCGTATCGTCAGCTTTGATTGCAAAATTAACCTTTTCCTCAATGGCTTCGATTTGTTCTGGAGTGACCGCTTTTGAGTTAAAATCAAAGGTCAAGCGGTCTGGCGAAACGCTGGATCCTTGTTGGGAAGCGTCGGGTGAGATGACTTTGTGTATAGCCCAGTGGAGGAGGTGGGTGGCGGTGTGGTGAGCCTCGATAGGAGCGCGGCGCTCGCGATGGATTGTGAGATCTACGGTGTCACCAACTGCAGGAATATTGCCTTCGATTTGGTGAGCGATCGCGGCGCCGATCTTTTGGGTGCCGGTAATTGGGAAATTATTAAGTGTTCCGGTGTCACCTTCTTGTCCGCCCATTTCGGTAAAGAAGACAGTTTTGTCGGTGATGACGAGATCGCCGTGAACTTCGAGAACGATTGCCTTGCAGGAGTCTTCTTCGAATCCAAGGAATTCGGTGGTAACATCGGTAGAAATCTCAGCCGCACGGACTATTGTTTTCTTTTGCGAAGCTCGGGAGAGTTCGCGGGCTTCTTCCATGTGGACTTCGACCGCTTTTTCATCGAGAGAGATGCCCCGCTCACGACAAAGAAGAGCGGTAAGATCGAGTGGGAAACCATAGGTGTCGTAGAGTTGGAAGGCATCCTCCGGAGGGAAGACGTTTTCACTAGCGGCCTTCTCGAACTTTTCCATTCCCCGGTCGAGGGTTTTATTGAAAGACTCTTCTTCAAGGGTGAGGGTTTCTTTAATGACTTCAGCGCGGGTTTTGATTTCGGGGAAGACGTGGCTGAATTCCTCAACGAGTGTATCGACGAGTCTAGGGAGGAAAGGTTCGTTGCCATTGAAGCCGAGGGTGCGGCCGTATTTGACAGCGCGGCGTAAGATGCGGCGAAGGACGTAGTTCCGCCCGGTGTTGCCAGGGATTATACTGTCGGCGATAGAGAAGCTGAGGGTGCGGATGTGATCAGCGATCACTCTAAAGGCGATGGCTTCTTCGAGGGCATCGGATTTCTCACCGGGGTAGACATCGACGTATTTTTTGCTACTGAGTTTTTCGAGTATACGAAAGATTGGCTGAAAGACATCGGTGGCGTAGTTTGTGGGTTTTTCGGAAAAGTCAGTGAAGTTCTTGGTATTTTGAATGAGTGAACAGACACGTTCGAAGCCCATCCCAGTGTCGACGTGTTTTGAGGGGAGGTCGCGGTAAGTGCCATCTTCTTCAGCGTTGTATTGAATGAAGACGAGGTTCCAGATTTCGATGCAGAGATCAGAATCCATATTCACGAGCTTTCCGCCGGTGTCGCCATTTGGTGTCATGTCGACATGGAGTTCCGAACAGGGGCCACACGGTCCGGTATCTCCCATTTTCCAAAAGTTGTCTTCGACGTTGCCATTGACGATATGGATCTTTGGATCGAGTCCGGCTTTTTCGAAGAAACCTCTCCAGATCTGGTAGGCTTCATGATCGAATTCCGAGGGATCACCTTCGCTGGGAGCGTAGACGGTCGCGTAAAGTCGGTTGGCCGGAAGTCCCCAGCGTTCGACGACAAGTTCCCAAGCCCAGGCGATGGCGTCTTCCTTGAAGTAGTTGCCGAAGGACCAGTTCCCCAGCATTTCAAAAAAGGTATGGTGATAGGTGTCGTAGCCGACATCCTCAAGGTCGTTGTGTTTCCCGCCGGCGCGGATGCATTTCTGGGTATCGGCGGCGCGTGGAGGATCGTATGGAGCTTTCTCAGTGCCAAGGAAGTATGGAACAAACTGATTCATTCCCGCATTTGTAAAAAGGAGTCCTGGCGACTGTGGCAGAATAGAGGCGGAGGGGACAGTGGTGTGCTGTTTCTCCTTAAAGAAGTCGAGGAAGCTATTGCGAATCTCTGCCGAAGTCATGACGGGGGCTTTAGGACCACATTTTGAAGGAAGTTGGAAGTCTTTAGAGTAGAGAAGATACTTTGAGCAAGAAAACGTCGAATGCTAGAGCATTGAGCGCTACATCTTGAATGCTTGGGACAGGTTAAATCTGATGCAGAGCAGCTCAGGCGTGTTGGGAAGGGTGGATCGGGATTTGGGAGATTGTCAAATTAGTTTGGATTTACTAGTTAGAGGGATGTCTGATGAAACTTCTCCTAGTCTGATCCCGGTTTCCAATGGGCGATTAATGTCATTGGATGCTTTCCGGGGATTTATAATGTTTTGGATTGTGGGTGGCGAGGCGCTTGCTCATGCGCTGGCAAAGTTAGACGGGGTGCAATCAGAAGTTCTAAATACGGTAATGATTCAGCTAAAACACGTGAGCTGGGAGGGGTTTCGTTTTTATGATCTAATTTTCCCCTCCTTCGTTTTCATTGTTGGAGCTTCGGTAGCGTTTTCATTAGGAAAATTGCAAGCATCGGGCAGTCGGCGTGCTGCGGTTCGGCGGGTCATTTGGCGGGGGCTTTTGCTTTGGTTGATCGGGATTATTTATTATGGAGGAATCTCAGGTGGATTAGAAGGGGTGAGGTTGCTAGGTGTCCTGCAGCGGATAGGGATTTGCTATTTGGTGACAGGGTTACTTTTTATCTATTTACCAGCGCGCGGGTTGGTCGCGGCATTTTTGGTTTTGCTTGGTGGATATTGGGCGCTTTTGTCCTTTGTAGCAGTGCCTGGCCAAGAAGCGGTGAGTTTTGAAGAGGGGCGGAATATAACGAATTGGTTTGATTCAAAATATTTGCCGTTTCGTAAATGGAGTGGAACTCATGATCCGGAGGGCATTCTTTCCACATTGCCGGCAATCGCGACTTGTCTGTTGGGAGTTTTTGCGGGGCTGCTTTTGAAAAATGAGGGGTTAACGCGAGGAAAGAAGGTTCTAACTCTTTTCGGAGCTGGGGCGATTTTTGTTTTGGTAGGGAATTTATGGGGCGGGTATCATCCCGTCATCAAGTGCCTTTGGACCTCTAGCTTTGTGGTTTTGGCAGGTGGTTGGAGTTTGATCTTACTTGCCTTCTTTTATTTGATGATAGATGTGGTGAAGTTAAAAAAGTGGGCAATGCCATTTGTCTGGGTTGGAATGAATCCGATTGCGATTTACTTGCTCTCAACTGTGTTAGATTTTAACCATGTTGCTGAGCGTGTTTTGAGTGGACCGGTGGCAGACTGCGCGAATGGAATCTTGCCTGGGCTAGGTGCGCTATTGGTCGCTTTGGGTGGAATGTTTTTGATATTCTGGTTGTGCCGAACTCTTTATAAACGAAAAGTTTTTCTCCGAATTTAGGGAAGATGCGGGAGTGCCCAGAGTGTGGTTTTCCTTTCGATCATTTTTGGGAAAACCATTGCCCCAAATGTGATGGTTCTGCACCGCGCGATATCAGGGCAGGTCTGCTAGAAGTGGACGTGGCGCATGCTGGCGAAACGTGGGAGCATGCGCGGGAGAAAATCATGGAGGCGCTGAATCAGGCGATTCACTATCGTCACGCAGGTTTAAAAATTGTGCACGGTTATGGTTCGATGTCGGGTCACTCCATCATTGGTCCGCGAGCAACGGCTTTTTTGCGCCATTTGGCTGAGGAGCTGGGAGGAAGATATGCGAGTGACCGGAATAACCGTGGGGCTTCGATTATTTGGCTGAATCGCTGATTGCAAAGCTAGTTCTTCGGGAAGTCGATGCGCATTTGGTCTTCTTCAAATATGATGCGTCCGCCACCACGTTTCGTAATTTCTTCCTCCATGGCGGTGAGTTCATCGGAAAATAAATCTCTTAGATTCTGAAAGGCATTATGGGTAAAGAAGAGGAATCCTTGTGGAACGCGAGCGGGGCCGAAGCGGCCACCTGCGGCAAGGAGATTCCAAATGCGACCGCCATCTTCGTAGATGTAGGTGGTGAAGGAACCGTCTTCTTTTTTCTTTCGTTCAATGCGAATGAACTTGGAAACGGTCTGGGGGTGGCCCTTAATTTCGCGCTCAACGATAATTTCGGCGCGACCGCCTTCTTCTTCATTAAAGCGGACCCAGACACCTTTTATTTTGACGTGGTCTGCAAGGAGTCCTTCTTGTCGGGCTTTCAGTTTGTTGGCGAGCCAAGTGTTGAGCTCGCGCTCGGTAATGGTGACACTGTCGATGCGGTTCTTGGCAGCGTCCTGGATGAGGCTGGGAATGCTGGATGGGTTATTCGTGCGATCATCTTCCAAGCGGCCCTTTATGTCTGAGAGGTCCTGCGATTGGAAGCCAAGGTAAATTCCGTAGCCAAGCGCCCCGACGAGAGAAAGAGTGAAAAGGATGAAATAGCGCTTCATGACAGAACAGTGAAGAGGTTGGGAGAGGCAGAGCCAACCATGAAATTGACGAATTTCAGAAGCGACAGAATGACCAACTTGTTTTGCGTGTCGTCCTCGAGACGGGATTTACGCAGCATCGACTTTAGTCGGAGGATTTGGTAGGCTTTGAATCCTTTTTTTCAGGTTTTGATGAGCTGGATTCGGAGGCTTTCTTCTCGCCGGCTTTATAAGAGTCTGACCGGTAGTCCGTTTCGTAAAATCCGGAGCCTTTAAAGATGAAGCCTGCGCCAGTTCCAAGAAGACGTTTGACCTGCCCACCACACTCTGCAAGAGGGCAGTCAGTGAGCTTTTCGTCATTCATGCTCTGAAAGACTTCGAAGACGTGATCGCATTTTTTGCACTGGTAGTCGTAGTTTGGCATGGCGTGGGTTTTTTACGCAGATTCTTCGGGGAAGTTTTCGAGTTCCCAGCCTTGTTGTCCGACTTCATCGGCCAATTCCTTAAATTCAGTAAGTTCGGCATTGGTGAAAAGAAGTCCGCCAGCCGCGTCAGTACGCTCACGGAAGCCGGCTTCGATTTGTCCGGGAAGGAGGCACTTTTCGTTTCCATGACCTAGGATGTCATCGAGGACTGCTTTCATGTTGGCCGATTGATCGCCGTGAACGAATGCTCCGCTGGACCAAGCATCTGGGTGAATGACCTGAAAGTAGAAACAGGAAGTGGTTTTGGTGCCTTTTCGCCCCCGTTCAGTAGGGAGATAACCGCCAATGAACCCGCCGACGAGTTCGTTAATGAGAGCCATGCCGTAACCTTTGTGTGCTCCGAATGGCAGGAGGGATACAACTTCGTTGGGGTCGGTAGTTTCGTTGCCATCTTTGTCAACGGCGGCTCCGGGAGGGAGGGGCTTGCCTTCCCGTTTGAGTTGCTGGACGCGGCCCATGGCAACGGTCGAGGTGGCCCAATCGATGACGATGGGGAATCCATTCGCATCCTGTGTTGGGAACCCCCACGAGTGAGGATTAGTGCCAAGAGTAGGATGCTTGCCAAAGAAAGGAACGACTTCAGCTAGAGTAGATGTGCAGTTGGTGTAAGCGATGTAACCTTTTTCGGCAGCTTTCATGACATATCCGCCGCCCCAAAGGTAATGGAAGGCGTTGTCGATCGCGACTTGACCAACTCCAAATTCATCGGCCATCTCGATGCAGCGATCAATGGCAGCTACGGCAACAGCTTGGCCTAATTTCTTGTTGGCATTCCAGACTTCAGAGGCCTTAAAGCGGTCATTGACGACTTCGATTTCTGCACCAGGAACGCAGCCTCCAGTGGCGGAGCCAAAAAGGTGGTCGAGGTGGAGAGCTTTGAGGGCATTGTGTGTGCGGATCCCGTGGCGAGCGGCTTCTTGGCAAACGGATGCGGCAACTGAAGATTCTTCTGCCGTGTAACCCCGAGCCTGATAGGCTGCGGCGACTAATTCATCATGTTTGTTAGCTGGGACTACCTGGAATTCGCTCATTTGTATGACGGGATTTATCGGGCGAGAGACTGGCTTTTTTGGAAAAGATGGCAAGTGCCAAGCCACTACCCGCTATGGATTAAGGTGATGGCGGCTTCTGGATTGATAAATAAGTAAGCCAAAAAACCATGAAGCTTAAGGGGTGATTGCAAAAATAAAAGGATCCTAAGGAGGTCGATTTTCGTTAACGATAACGAGTGGAACCCTTCCCTTACTTGCCGCAGTTTGACAGTAAGGGAGGTCTGCAATTTCAATATTGGTAACGAGTTACTGCTGATTTAATTTCGCGACCAATGACCTGATTTTTTCCAGATTGGTTACTTCACGCGTGGGCGGAAGTTTGCTTTGGTTTTAACACTGGTGGTGGTTCGCATTTTACGCTTCCACTCCTGTGGCTTTTCTTTGAGTACGGTGTCATCCCCATAGCCTTTTTGTAGTTTGAGAAGTTGTTTTCGGACATCGTTGATTAGCTCTTTTTTCTCGGGGTTACCATAAAGGTTTTTGAGTTCATCAGGGTCGGTTTTGAGGTCGTAGAATTCCCATTCTCCGAATTCATAGAAGTTGATGAGTTTGTAGCGTTCGGTGCGGATACCGTTGTGGCGGGGGACTTGATGGTAGGAGGGATACTCGTAGTAGTGGTAGTAGATGGATTTGCGCCAGTCATCGGGCCTATTGCCTTTGAGTAGCGGCATGAGAGAAGCGCCTTGCATGTCGCTGGGCGTTTCTGCCCCGGCCATCTCGAGGAAGGTTTGCGCGTAGTCTAGGTTTTGAACGAGGTCAGTATTGCGTGAGCCGGGTTTAATAACGCCAGGCCAAGAGATGATAAGAGGCATTTTCAAAGATTCTTCGTACATCCAACGTTTATCGTACCAGCCGTGGTCGCCAATATAGAATCCTTGATCAGAAGAGTAGACGAAGACCGTGTTGTCGGCGAGGTCCTGATCTTCAAGCGCTTTACGGAGGCGCGCCAAGTTCTCGTCAACGCCCTTGATAGCGCGGAGGTAGTTTTTAGCATAGCGCTGGAACTTCCAACGGACGAGATCACGACCGGTGAGTTTGGCTTCGCGGAACGCTTTATCCTTGGGGTCGTAAGCGGCGCGCCAAGTTTTTAGCTGATCCGGGGTCATGCGTTTCATGTTTATGTAGGCGGAGCGGTCCTCGCTTGGACGGCGCTGTTTGGGGAAATCTAAGTCTGGGGTGAGATCGGTAAAGAGGTCATGGTCGAGATACATGTGACGGTCGATTTCCATCTCCTGATGCTGGGCTGGGATGCGTCCTTCGTATTGGTCGAAGAGGGTTTTGGGCTCTGGAATATCGATGTCATCGTAGAGATGAAGGTGGCGCAGGGCTGGCATCCAGGTGCGGTGTGGGGCCTTGTGCTGACACATGAGCATGAAAGGCTTACCCAGTTCCTTGGATTCCTTGATGAAGTCGATGGCCATGTCAGTGACGATGTCGGTGCAGTAGCCATTGATGATTTTACGGCCTTTTGGGGTAAGCATAGCGGGATTGTAGTAATCGCCCTGACCTGGTAGGACGGCCCAGGAGTCAAAGCCCTGGGGTTTTCCCTTGAGGTGAGATTTACCGTAAAGGGCGGTATGGTAACCAGCGGCACGGAGAATTTTCGGGAAAATCTGTTGGTTCCAGTCGAAGGAATTCCCGTTGTTCATGAAGCCATTTTTATGGCTGTGCTTTCCGCTCATAATGACGGCGCGAGAGGGACCGCAAATGGAGTTAGTGCAGAAGGAATTCTCAAAAAGCATGCCGTCGTCGGCGAGCTTGTCGATTTCGGGGGTTGGATTTACTGATTTAAGCCAGCCATTGTAAGCGCCTATGGCGTGAGGAGCATGGTCGTCAGTGAAGAAAAAGACGATATTGGGCCGCTTTTTTTCAGCGAGGATGGTTAAGGGAAACAGCAGGAAGATCAAAAACTTCATTCACGGACCGTAGGGAATCGGGAAAGACTTGTCCAGCGAGGGAGGCGTGATTGACTTCTAAAGACGATGGTTAAGGTTTTTGTTTCAGGTTGTTATGATATTTTACATGCGGGGCATTTGCAGTTTTTTGAGGAGGCTAGGGCTTTGGGGGATCATTTGACGGTTTCGTTCGCAAATGAGGATATTTTATGGAAGCACAAGGGTCGCAGGCCTTCGTTACCGGATGATCATAAGGCTGAGCTTTTGCGTTCACTGGTAATGGTAGATCACGTAGTCGCTGGTAATGGGGAACGAAAGGGGTTGGATTTTGAGCCGATTTTCCGCGAGCTTAAGCCGGATATTTTGGCGGTCACGGAGGATGATCAATTTGGGGAGCTAAAAGAAATCTTGTGTCAGGAATTGGGGTGTCGATATGTCTGCCTGCCGAAGACCCCTCCGAAGTTTGAGCCGATTTCGACGACGGCTATTGTAAATCGGATTAGTGGGGTGACGGAAGCACCTCTGCGTGTTGACTTTGGCGGAGGCTGGCTCGATGTGCCGAAGTATGCTCGAAAGGGCGGTTTTATTGTGAATTGCGCGATTTCGCCAAAGGTGAGTTTACAGGATTGGCCTTATGAGCAGAAGGCGGGGCTGGGAGGGAGCGGAGCTTGGGCCTTGTTAAATGGAAAAGATTCGGTGCAGTCTGAGCTGGATTTGGGCGTAGGTTGGCAGGATCCTGCGGTGATTCGAGAGACTGGGGTTTGTGTCTGGAAGAGTGGAGAAAAACCGCGGCTGGATTTGAAACGGGATGGGGCGTTTCTGAGTGGATGCATGGGTCTTCTCTGGACCGGAAAGCAACACGATACACCAGGTTCAGTGGGTTTTGAACGGGATTACGATTTGATTGAGCGCGCGGGAGCAATGGCTAAAGAGGCAGTGATGACCGAGTCAATTGCTAAGCTGGCTGAGGCGGTTTTGATGTCCTACTCAGCCCAGTTGGGGGAGGGGATGAAGGATTTGCCTAAAATTATGGGTAGTGTGGCTCGGAAATACTGCGGAGGTGGTCATGGGGGGTATGCGCTGTATCTTTTTCCTTCGCGGGAAGCAAGGGATGCTGCACCCGGCCTAGTTGCAGTGGAGCCGTGCTACGGCTAGAGGGGGCGCTGCAGGGTCATTGTTCCTTTGTCACCATTGCCTTGGAAACGGCACTCAAATCGCGTCGGGCTGACTTGTCCTTTGACGCGATAGGTGCCGAAGTTATTGGGCAAAGTCATTGAGTGGTTCAAGGAAAGTGCTCCATCTTCCTGTGTAGTCCTGACGGGGTGGGTATAATCGCCGAATTGCAGTAAGCCCCAACCAGCACGGTATCGGAAGTTGTAAGTGCCGGGTGAGGACTCGTCTCTTTTGATCATACACCAAAGTGGACCCTGATGCCCGTTGACTTCGCTTTTCCACGTTCCCTTCCAAGGGCCGGTTGGAGCGGGCTTGAGCTTGATGGCTGAGCGAAACTCGTTTTTAGATTCCTTAAAGTCTCGCTGGTAGCTAGAGCATGACACGAACAGAAGAGAGGCGAAGATGGAAAGCCAGACAGGTTTCATCACGCTAAAGACAAATGCGTTTGAAGAGTTCGTTGAGCGGAAGCTGCATCCCGATGTAAAAATCACCAAAGTCAGCGAAGCGGGCGGAGACTTCATCGAAGCGCATCTCGTAAACGATGTTCTTAATTTCAATAGTGTCCTTGGCTAGGAGTGTGACACCCCATTCATGCTCGTCGAGTCCCGTGGATCCAGTTATGAGCTGGAGGATTTTCCCAGAGTATTTACGGCCGGTGGTAGCGTGTCCCTTCATGAGTTTGGCACGTGCGGCATGATCAAGAGAATACCAGTTGTAGTGATCACTGGGCGCGCGACGCTTGGACATCGGATAAAAACAGATAACAGGCCAGTCGGGGAGAGACGGATAGAGACGGTGCTGAAGGTAGTGCTTCATGCGTTCGTCGAATTCCTTGAGGGCGGCTTCGAATTCCTCGCTGCCTTCGGCCATGCCTTGCTCTCCGATTAGGGTATCTTTTCCATACTGCTCCGAAGTTGTGGTGTATTCTGAGCGCTCGGTTTGGGAGAGGTAGGAATAGGTAGGCGTTAGGACGTCGGGTCCCAGAGCAAGAGTGAGCCGCTTTTCGAAATGAGTGGCGTCATGCAAGTCGGGGGTGAGGAGCATGAAACCTAGGTCGGCCTTTGGAGTGGCTACGGCGAAGATGAGAAGCTGAGTGTCTTTGTGTGAGCGAATTTCTTGGACCAATTCGCTGAGTTCGGTTTTGGCCTGGCGTTGCTCGGCTTCGGATAAAAGCGACCATTGGCTATGATCAACGGAATAGTAAAGATGCATGACGTGCCAGCCTTCGACGGGCACGAGGGGGGTTGGATTATCGGACATGATTTTTATTTTTCTTTGCGGTTCGCTTCGATACGGGCCTTGACAATTGGATCGGCTCCCTCGGAGCCTTCGACAATAGCGAGGGTCCAGGGAGCGATGTCTTGGTTGACGTAAGGATTGATTGTGGTGGGATTATTGAATCCGTCAGTGGCGTAGACTGAGATCTCATCCGAGTTGTTTTTCTCAAACTTACCATTCGTTACGGAAAGGTTGAGAATGTCGCCGATTAGCTGGTCTTCACCATCGCGGAAGCTCACTTGCAAGTTAGAGGAACCTTCTTCACTGATCTTGATGGAGGCACAGGGGATGAGGCGTGCTTCGATCACTACGCCGACGTCGGGATCGTCGCCCTCGCGGACGGGCTCTCGCCACCACGTTTCGACGCTTTCAATAGTGATGGATTCGCCTTGAATTGGAAATTCTTCCTTATACTCAACGAGAACGCCATTTGGAGCAGCATCGAGATAGGTGTAGATTCCCCAAGCCGCCAAACAAATCAAGCTGGCCAAGAGAGCTCCAATGATCATTTTTTCGTTCCTGTTCGTCGGGCTTGCCTCCTGCTTAGTTTCTTTGACCCGGTATCGCCGCGCCGTGGACGTTGGCTCAGAAGGGGCGGCTGGTTCGGGCTTTTGAGAAGGGGCTGGTTCATCGTCCGGGTCGTTCAAAATTTCTTCCAGCGGAGGTGCCGGAGTGTTCCGAGCGGATGCCGAATCGGTTGGTTGCTGTTTTGACTGGCTGAATTCCTTGGCCTCCTCGAGGTCGAGATCGTCGTCACCAAGGTCCCAAAAGTCATTTTGAGGCTCGTTTTGGGGATCGGTGGGCTGATTTTGCATGATTGGTGCCTAGAGAGATAGTCACCGCGGCAGATCATTGCAACCCGTGAATCATGGTCGGAAAAAGTGATTGCACTTTGCGAACAAGGATAGAACATTTCCCGCATCGAGCCATGGCTGATCTTGAAGATAAAAATCCCGAAAGTGTTGCAGGAAAATTCTACGTCGATTCTCAGTGTATCGATTGCGATCTCTGCCGCGAAACCGCACCAGATAATTTCCAGCGTTCAGACGACGAGGGATATTCCTACGTTTATAAACAGGCTGAGAATGAGGAGGAAGTTGCTCTCTGCATGGAAGCCCTCGAAGGTTGCCCGGTCGAAGCGATTGGTGACGACGGCGAGGATTCCTAAACTGTGCCATGGGACGGAAGCCTAGCACCGGGAAAGAGAAATCAATTTCCCGGAGAAATATGCGGGCTGACATCGTTGGGCAATGGGTCGGTGCTTCTCGACCTCTGAACCTCGAAAAAAATATCAGCGAGGCAGGGGCGCACATTGAGGCGATTCTCGAATCTATCGGCGTTCAAGGCGGACTAGATGAGGAGCGTGTCAAAGAGGCGTGGTCTCTGCTCGCTGGCAATTTAATCGCAAAGCAAACCGAGCCGGTCTCGCTTAGGAAAGGTTGCCTTACCCTTAAAGTGTTGCAGCCTGCAATGCGTTATCACCTTGAGCAACTCAAGCCAGGCCTACTGCGCAAACTTCAAAGCGAGCTGGGGGCTGAAAATGTCACTTCTCTCCGGCTTACTATAGGCTAAGAATTAGATCTTATGAAATATCGTTCGCTTCTTTTCGATTGGTCGGGAACTTTAGTCGATGATCTTCCTCCCACGCTTTACGCGACAAATATGGTGCTAGGTGAGCACAATTTGCCCGCGCTTGGTCGCGAGGAATTTCGCCAGCGCTTCCGACTTCCCTATCCCGAATTTTATGAAGAGGTTCTTCCCGGTGTTCCCATTGAAACTCTGGAGGATACATTTCGCACTTCGTTCAACTTATCGCCAAAAGGTGTGACGGTTTTACCGCATGCCCGTGAAATGCTCGACTGGTGCCGCGATCAGGAGATTCGCTGTTTCGTTCTCTCCAGCATGGACGTTGGGCTTTTCACGGATCAGGCGCATGACTTCGGCTTAGATGGCTATTTTGAGGCGATTTACGCTGGCGTCATTGATAAGCGCGAGCGGATTGGCGACATTTTAAAAGCACACGATTTGTCGGTCGCGGATACTGCTTTTGTAGGTGATATGGTACATGACGTGGAGACGGCAAAGCACGGCGGGATTGCATCGGTCGCCGTGGCTACAGGATATGATCCAGTCGAGCGGCTTGCGCAAAGCGACCCTCATCATTTTTTTGACCACCTTGGGGATTTCCGTCAGTGGTTGGAGAATTCAATAATTCAACCTACTGCGGGCTAATGAAGGACCAGATCGTGATTCGAGGTCTAGAATTGTTCACGCAGATTGGTGTGCCGGCTGAGGAGCGAGCTGAAGTCCAAAAGGTAAGGGTTCATCTCACGCTTGAAGTGAATCGCTTTCCGGAGGTCGACGGGATTGAGGGTACTGTTGATTATAAGGCGGTTGCGGATCGTGTTCGTGAAGCAGCAGCCGAGAAAGAGCGCCAGCTCATTGAGACGCTAGCGCAGGATATTGCCGCATTAGTGCTGGGCGAATTCGAGGTCAGCAAGGTTCGTGTCGAGATTGAAAAATTCATTTTGCCGGAGACCGACTGGGTTGGCGTGATCCTCGAGCGATCATCTTCAAAGATAAATTGAACATGTGTTGCTCTGGTCTGTTCGTAAGCTTGTGCCAGATGGTTCCTCACCGGAAACCCCATAAATTAGATGTCTTCCGAGTCTGTGAATGAATCTCCCGCCGATACAGATGAAGTGCTCGTAGCCCGTGCCCAGAGTGGGGATACTTCAGCCTTTGATCAGCTAGTCATTCGTTATAGTCCTCGTCTATATGGGATGATTTACCACATGACCTCTAACAAAGAGGACGCAAACGATCTCACGCAGGATGTTTTCGCGAAAGCCTATCGATCTCTCCGCCGTTTTCGAGGGCGATCATCCTTTTACACATGGATCTATGCGATCGGGACGAATATGACGTTAAATTTCCTCAAAAAGCGCAACCGCAGGGCCGCGTGGAGTCTCGATAATCTCGACTCGGGAATCCAGAATGACGAGGCTATGGTGGATTTAGCTCATGCTGCGAATCCCCGTCATCAAAGCGATTTGAACGAACTTCAAAAAAAATTGAACGAAGCGCTGCAATCGCTCTCTAATAGGCACCGAGCGGTTGTTACGATGTTTGATATTCAAGGAATTCCTCATGCCGAAATCAGCAAGATTCTTAAAGTTTCGGAAGGAACCGTTCGGTCGAGGCTTTTCTACGCGCACCGGCAGTTGCAGGGGCACTTAGAAGAATTCATCAAATAATTTCCATCTCACTCATGAGCGAGCCAAAAACACAGGTCCAAAAACTCATCCGACTTAAGCGGTTCGAGGAACCCCGGGATGGATACTTTGAGGATTTTCTTGTAGAATTCCGGAGTCGGCGGGACGAGGGGGGGGCTTTGAGTTCCCGCCTGGTTAGCGGATTGGAAAATCGCAAATGGTTCATTGGAGCCGGGATGGCTTACGCCGCCTTGTTGATAGTCGTTTTGATGTGGCCTATTGGTCCCGAAGCCAAGACAGATCCCACAAGGCAACCAATCATATTTGAACCAAAGCAACCGGTGAGGAATTCTGTAACACCTCCCAAAGTCCCTACTTCGATTCCCCGGCCCTGATTTGAACAATCGAGTGGCTTGATCTCACCGGTAACGGCATGTCATGATCCTTTGTATGCCGATCCATGCTGCCAGCCTCTCTGTCCGTTCCTCTGGAAAAGGAACGTATGAGATCACTTGCCAGATAGAGAAAATTATTGCCGAATCTGGCATTACCACTGGGACGGCGACGGTTTTTGTGCAGCACACCAGCGCAAGCCTCGTTATTATGGAGAATGCTGACCCGAGCGCGCGAACCGACCTGCATGCTTTTTTTGACCATCTTGTTCCTGAGGATACTCCGTATTTCGTCCATACTTATGAAGGCCCAGATGATATGCCGTCACACATTCGGATGGCACTCACCCGCACCAGCGAAGTAATTCCCGTAGTTGATGGTAAAATGACGCTTGGCACCTGGCAGGGGCTTTTTCTTTTCGAACATCGCAATCAATCCCACTCGCGCCGAATCGTGGTGATGGTTCAAGGTGAATAGATGCTCCACCGAGGGGAGGGCTGAGAAACTGAATTTGCGCTTCTGTGAGGCAGATGTCTATTGTCGAGGAGCGAAATACTTATAGAGAGGCTGCTTATTGGTAAGCTTATCTTTTGGATTGATAACTCGTTTCAAAACTGGTCGTAATATTGTCTGGTAGAAGGAAAAGTATCCGGTTTGACCTCTATATCGTTATGATGACTCGCAGAAAAACCCTTCAAAGCTTGGCTGCTGGCTTTGGTGCCTCGCTTGGTTCCACTGTGCTGCCTTCATTCGGAAATGGTGGTAAATTAATTTCACCCGCATCAGGTGGCCCCAAAAGGGTGATTTTTTTTATGCAAAACCAAGGCTTCGAGCCTGGGACCTGTATTCCTGACGGGATGAGGCATAGCAGCTCCCTCGCTAAGGCGAAGTTGCCCGAGCCAATTTCGGCGTTAGAGCCATTTAAGGAACGATTGCATATTATTAGTGGTCTGCACGGAATGCATACCAGCCCATCGCACAGTGCCTTCTTTGGTGCTCTCGGTGGATATCGTGGTAGCGATGGAGTGCCGCCTAGCGCTTCAACGATTGATTATGAGCTGAGCAAGGCTCTGCCTGACACCTTGTTGCCGCATTTGTGTATCGGGATGGATTCGTTGGAGAACATGAAGACCAAGCCAACTGTTGCGAACCTTTCGGCGAGCGGAGCTGGGCAGCCTATTTTCATGCACTCGAATCCGAACCATCTTTACCAGACTCTTTACGGAGGAATTTCGAAGGGCGAAATCCGCAAGCAGCATGAGGCGCGGTCCGGAATGTTGGAGAGAATTGGCCAGTTGGCGGCTGCAAAGGGGGGCGCTTTGCCGCGGTCGGACAAGCAACGCTACGGTGAGTTTGTGGGAGGATTTGAAGATATGAACGGGTTGCGCGAGCGGCTCGGAAAGGTGTCTGAGCACCTGCGAAATTTTGCGCCCAAGGTGGATGCCCGCTATTCCTCACCGGAGTTTGAAACCGATTGGCACGATGTCCTTCTAGACTTGGGGATTTCTTCCCTGAAATCTGGCATCACCAACGTTCTTACAATTGGATCTGGGCGAGGTGAGATTTTCGGATCTTGGAAAGGATTGGGGGTTGAGAAGCAGGGTCACAATCTGGGGCATATGACGCAGAAGGATAATCCGATCTGGATCAAGATTCGCCAGTATAACTCACAGATGTTGGTTAAGATCATGGAGGAGCTGGAGAGCGTGCCCGAGGGAAGTGGCACGATGATGGATAACACTTTGATCGTTTACACCAGTAACAATGCCGACAAGCAGCACACGAATGGTGCCAACTGGCCGGTTATGCTCCTCGGGAATTGTGACGGGATCTTTAAGTCGGGCTGCTTTACGCATGTTGAGGGCAAGCGTCCGATTAATACACTTTACTCCACAATTCTTCGTTCAGTTGGAGTATCATGTGATCGCTTTAACATGAGCGAAAAGATGGCGAAGAAATTCGATTCAGGCAGCGGTCCATTGAAAGAAATCTTGGCATAAAAGATGAGTTTGATTTTGCGCGGAGTGGTATTCGCGCTCGGCGTGGGAATTGGCTGGGCGAAACCCTACATTCCCGGCGAGCCGGTGGACCTTGGTTTTAAGGACTTTGCCTCGGAGTTTCTCGACTACCATTGTCTGGAGTGTCACGACGAAGCTACGCAGAAGGGTGATTTGTCGCTTGAGGATTTGGGGACGGTTGACGAAACCAACGCGGCTTTATGGAAATCGATTTGGGCTCAGGTTTCGCTGAGAGAAATGCCGCCGAAAAAAAAGGAACAACCGGAGGTGGTTGAGCGGCTACAATTTTCAGATTGGATTGTCGGTGAGCTTGAGCGGGTTATGAAGGACAGAGGAGGATTCCAAGCTCATCTTGATCCTCACAAGGGTAATTTTTTGGATCACGATCTCCTGTTTGGTGAGCTCCCTGACGGGATCGAGTTGGCTAAACCGGCCTCTCCCAAGCGGATCTGGCGGGTCACTCCGCAGGAGCACATCACGCGGCTCAATGAGTTGATCAATACCGAGCCAAAGTATGACCCTAAAAAGCCCGGAGTGCGAACGCGCGGTGATACGGTTCCGACAAACCATGGAGGTGAGTTGAAGCTCTACTTTGGTGTCGATCGTATCATTAAATGGCAGGGAGGAACCGTCGCCTATGCGACATCTGTGAAGAGTGTTCCAGTGGTGCTCTCTTCGGCACGAAAGCATGGCTTTGAGAATTATCCAAATTTCCACACTGTTAATAGTGCTGAGGCGACGCAAATTCTGGGGAAGGCTGAAGACATTCTCCGCTATATGGCTTATGGCCCGTTGAGTATCGCAAATCCGGAGCAGATTACCGATGATCCCGCAACTTATGAGAAAGTGAGACCTGAGGGCGATCTTCGCGGACTGCCAACGGCCTTGGTCTACAGTACAAAAGTGAAGCGTCCGCTGACACCGGTTTATGAATTAATGAAGGCCTCGAAGCTAACGGGGGATCTTCTAATTAGAGCGGTTAATTATGTTTTTGAAGCAGTGACATTTCGACCTCCGACCGAGAAGGAGTTAGAGCAATATTTGGTTATCACAAACGAAGCGATTGAGAAGGTTGGAAAGGAAGATGGAGTTTTTATTGGGCTTTCGGCAATCTTCCTCGATCGAGATGGTCTGTTCCGCCCAGAACTGGGGATGAGTGGGAAGTCGTTAAAAGACGGCCGCGTGATGTTGCAGGATTGGGAGTTGGGTTTGGCGGTCAATCATGCGTTATCATATGTTAAGCCGGATGAGCAACTTCGGCGGTCGATTGTGGAGGGACGGATGCGAACCAAGGCAGATGTAAAGCGGGAGATCACTCGGATGTTGAAGGATGATAGTTTTCGCAAGCCGCGGGTCTTGCGCTTCTTCCGTGATTACTTTGATTACGATCTAGGAGGATACATTTGCAAGGACGATAAGGCCTTGGCCGCAACCGGAGTTTCGGGTAGCGGGAGTAGTCACTACCGGGCGATGTTTGATGCCACTGCGAGTACAGATCGACTCATCGAGCTTATTCTCGAGGAGGATAAAGAGGTTTTGAGAGAGCTTTTGACGACCCAAAAAGTGGTGGCAACTCAAAATGACAGTAAGTATTTTGGGCGCCTGAAAACGAGGAAGGAGAGGGATGCCGCTATTGCAGAGCAAAAGAAGGCCGATAAGCTGGCTAAGGAAAAAGCGGCTGCTGAGTTGGTTGGTCTTAAGGAAGAGCTAGAGGTATTGGACGCTAAGATTAAGGCCGCCCAAGATGGGCCAACTAAAAAGAGTTTGGACCGTGAAAAAAAGAAATTGGAAGGAGCGAAGAAGAGGGCTCAAACTATTGTCAAAAGGGGGGCAAGAACGAGAGGGAACCCTGCGCTGAAGGAGGCTAAAATATCCGGGCCAAAGATTTTTGTGCGAGTAAGTCATCGTTCTTTTGGAAATGGTTCAATGAAGCCGGAACGAACTTTAGCGACTGCCCCCGAGGGCGAGCGGATGGGAATTTTGACTCATCCTTCGTGGTTGGTGTCGCATTCCGATGCGATGGATAATCACGCGATATTACGCGGCCGCTGGATACGGGAACGACTTTTGGGAGGGGGAATTCCTGATGTTCCAATCACGGTGGATGCGATGTTGCCGGATCAGCCAAATACAACGCTACGATCTCGGATGCGCGTGACGCGGGAGACATATTGCTGGACTTGCCATAGGAAGATGGACCCTCTTGGTCTTCCATTTGAGATGTTTAATCATGCGGGCTTGCACCGGACGACAGAATTGGGGGAACCGGTTGATACGAGCGGTGTAATTTTGGATTCGGGTGATCCAAAATTGGATGGCCCGGTGAAGAACGCACTCGATCTCATCAAAAAACTCTCAGAGAGCGAGCGAGTCGAACAGGTCTTTATTCGCCATGCCTTTCGTTATTGGATGGGGCGAAACGAGACTCTCAACGATGCGCCAGTTTTGCAGGAAGCACACCGGGTTTATCGTCAGAGCGGAGGAAGTATGCAGGCTTTGATCTCGTCGTTGGTGACTTCCGACGCTTTCCTCTACCGGAGGTAATCGTGCGTTTTTGGCTGTCGCCTATTTTTAATTAACGCAACTTTAAATTTTTCTAGGTTAGGATAGCGTCCTTATCAACTTGGCTACAATTTAGGAGGTGCCCAGTTTGGGATGCCTTTTCCTACGAGCTGTTTTTGGTGATCCACCCGATAAGGCTGGGTCGGTGACATGGGGGCGGTTTCGTTGACCATGAGGGGGCGGGCTTCTTTCCAGAATTTGTCGTATGCGACGTGCATTTCTTTGACGATATTTGGGTGTTGGTTAGCAATGTCGTTTTTTTGGCCGGGGTCCTTGAGCATGTCGAAGAGTTGTTTGTCAACGAGGCGGTATTGGTGGCTCCGGACAGCGAAGTTTTTCCATTGGTGTTTGTTTGGTTCAGATCCGGTAGGCCAGCGGGCTTTTTGAGTGAAAAGGTAGCGATCGGGCCAGGCTGATTTGGGATCCTTCAGAAGAGGTAGCAAGCTGCGTCCGGCAACTTGCTTTTCGGGGCTGGTCGCACCGGCGAGGTCCACTAAGGTGGGATAGAGGTCGATGTGAGCGGCGACCCTTGAGAGGTCGTGATCTGCTTCGAGCGTTCCTTTCCACCGGATAAAGAAGGGGACGCGAACTCCGCCTTCGTCGGCACTTCCTTTCAGGCCTTTTTGACCTGCGTTGAACATCATCATTGGTTTGCCATCCTTTGTTTTTCCGAGAGGTTTTCCGGCGCGACCTGCCCCCCCACCGGTCATGCCGTTATCAGACATAAAAATGAGAATGGTATTTTCGTTGAGATCCCACTCGTCGAGTTTTGCCATGAGCCGCCCCATATTCTCGTCGATGTTTTCGATCATGCCATAAAAGCCGGCGGTCTTGGTTGAGAAGCCGAGGTCGGTGAAGCGTTTAGTATTAGAGCGCGGGGCGATGAATGGCCCGTGTGGGGCGTTGGTGGTAATGTATGTGAAGAAGGGTTTACCGGTTTTCTTGGTTTCCTTGATCCACCCCATAGCAGCGGTAAAAAAGAGATCGGTGCAGTAGCCTTTGGTTTTTACAAAGGAGCCGTTGTGGCGGATCGTGGGGTCAAAATATTTGTTGCCGGGGACGTCGGCACAGGAGCAATTATATCCTTGCCCGATACCTCCAGCACCGTGGATAAAGACTTCATCAAATCCACGCTTGTGAGGCTGGTAGGCTTCCTCATCGCCGAGGTGCCACTTACCAAAAATTCCGGAAGTATAGCCGGCCGTTTTCAAAACTTGGGGGAGTATTGTCGCATCAAGCGTCATACGCTCGCGTTCGAGGATGGTGTGTGTGATGCCGTTTTTGAGGGGATGGCGCCCCGTCATGAGAGCGGATCGGGTGGGTGAGCAGGTGGGGCTAACGAGAAAGCGGGTGAGGCGGGTGCTTTGGTCATAGAGTTTATCAAGGCTGGGAGTCTTGATCCACGGGTGACCGTGACGTCCGACGGGCCCGTATCCCTGGTCGTCGGTCATGACTAGAATGATGTTTGGTTTATCAGCTCCGGTGAGGAACCCGGGGCAGAAAAGGCATAGAATGAGGAGGAAGATGCGGGTCATGGTTGCATCTTACTTGAATAATTCAGTGGATCTTTCCTTTCCCTCGAGTAGATCGAGACGATGAAATTAATGACTTTAGTCACTTTAGGACTTTCAGCTGTCGCATTTTCGGCAGATGATCTGAAAGTTTTTGACTGGAGAGTAGAACTTTTGGAGCAAGAGGGGATTGGAATATCGGTAGAGGAATTGCAGGAGGCTTTGAGTGCAGTCCCAGAGGTGACGATTGAGTTTGATGAAGCTTTAGAGAAGCTCGCTTCTCAGGATTTTGATGAAAGAGAGGCAGGGCGTAAAAAGTTGCTCGGTGGGAGTGAAAATGCCTTGAAATGGTTGCGCGAATTGGAGCCCTCCGAAGATCCCGAGTTGAGGCGTCGGGTTCTGAACGTGATTGAAGAGCTTGGGTTGGTTTTTCGGAAGGACCGCGAAGTTGCCCTTGAGCATGCTATAAAATCTTTACTGGCGGAAGGTTTAGAGGGACGCGAAAAACCAGCCGATACGGGAGGCGTTTTTTTCGAATGGTTTGGTGAAGAAAATGAAAATCTCAAGCAAGGTTATCGTCGATTTTATTTTGAGAATTCATCGAAGCGCCCCGGAAAAATCGAAGGCACACGATTAATCTTTGCAGGGAAAGTGGGGCAGGATGGCGATCAGCGATTAATTTTAAAATCCAAGACTTGGCCAGGTAAGGTTGAGTTTGGCGATCGTTTTCGGGTTTCGGCGATCCTGGGAGGTGAAGATGTTTCATCCGGCGCTTGGCACATGGGTGTCACGATCGGGAGGATCCGGACCCTGTTTCACCCAGGAATGCAGGGTGGCGCTTTTCGTTTTGAGCGGATTGATAATAACAGGCATCTTAGTGGCACGAAAGGGGTTGGATTTGAGCCTCTGGGAGATAGCCGACAGCGGATGTCGATTGATGTGACGAAGATGTTAGATGGTAATGTGCGCTTGGATGTTTTGCTGGAGCAATTGGGCGAAGGTGGGCGAACTTTTCAAAACTCTGTCACGGTGGAAGCAAAAGATATTGGTGATCTTAACGAAATCAGCCTAGATCGCAGTGGGAGGTCAGGTGGGAAAGCCTATTTCCGAGATTTTATGATCACTCTGAATCATTGAAGACAGAGGATCAGAGAATTTCTGGCATATAATCCCAATTCTGTCAGTGGTCGCCGGAAGGCTAGGAAGAAAAAGAATTGAGGTTTTGTAGCGTGATTGAAAGTCAGGCGTCGCAGGTCCCGTTTTACTACCATGGCTCAATCATCGACTAACCGGCGTCAATTTATTAAGAAATCTGGCCTCCTTGCGGGCGGAACATTCGGAATGCCTGCTTTTGTAAGCGGGAAGAATTTGAATTCCAAGATCCAAGTAGCCTGCATCGGAGTGGGTGGTAAAGGCAGGAGCGATACAATGAATGCGGCCAAATGTGGTGGCGAGATTGTTGGCCTGTGTGATATTGATGGGGGGAAACTCGATGAGATGGCGAAGCGGTATTCCAAGGCGGCCAAATACTCCGACTTTCGCGAAATGTTAACTAAGATTGGAGATAAGGTCGATGCAGTGACGATTTCTACTCCAGACCACCTCCACGGGGTGGCCGGTATCATGGCGATGCAGATGGGAAAAAATGTTTTTTGTCAGAAGCCTCTGACTCAGACGGTGTGGGAATCACGTATGATGCGGAACTTGTCGCGTGAAAAGAAGTTAGCAACTCAAATGGGGAACCAAGGTAGTGCTGGAAGTGGATTGCGCCGATCAGTCGAACTCGTTCAAGCTGGTGTGATTGGAAATCCTAAAGAGCTTCACGTGTGGACGAATCGTCCGGTTTGGCCACAAGGCTTAGATCGTCCAGCAGGCGCAGATCCAATCCCTGATAATTTAAATTGGGATTGTTTTATCGGGCCGGCACAAATGCGCCCCTACAAAAAAGGTGTTTATCATGACTTTAAGTGGCGTGGATGGAGCGATTTCGGAACTGGTGCCTTGGGTGACATGGCTTGCCACACCGTGAACATGCCTTTTCGTGCATTGAAGCTGGGCTATCCAACCAAGATTGAATGTGAGATGGCTTCTCGTATCTATGATGAGACTTATCCCCTAACTTCTAGAGTCCGCTTTGAATTTCCGGAGCGAGAAGGGTTGCCACCATTGAAATTTTGGTGGTACGACGGGAATCCGAGGCAAAGCTTCGATCCGGTTCGCCCTAAAACGGAGATTGTTTCTGAAGTGATTGCCCTTCGGGGAGGGAAGCTTCCAGGTAGTGGTGCTGTTATTGTTGGGGATAAGGGGAAGTTATTCTCCCAAGATGATTACGGTGGTGACCCTTACGTGATGTTGAATGACGAGAAAGGATACCGTGACGCGGGTCAGCACGAGGCTTGTAAGGCGATTCCGCAAGTCGTCCCTCGATCTCCTGGACACGTTGAGGAGTGGTTCGAAATGATGAAAGGTGGTTCTCCAGCCTACTCAAATTTTGAGATTGCAGCTTACTTGAATGAAGTGATTTTATTAGGATGCATTGCTCAACAAGTGGGAGAGGGACAGTCTATTGATTGGGATGGTCCTAATATGAGGTCGCCTAATAATGATCGGGCAAACCAATTCGTGAAGAGGGACTATCGCGAGGGTTGGGCTCCTCGAATCTAGGGTTTGATTTTTTTTTAACGGGGCAAAACTAGAAAAGGTCCACCAGTTGTCTGGTCTCAAATCCAGATGGCTTGGTTGGGCTACTCTCCTAGCTCTTGCCTAGACAAACTAGGTGTCTACAGCACGATCTGGGGAGATCGTGTGCTTCATCACACTTTTGATTAAAGCGCTTCACAAAATGCCCATTGCGGTAGGTGGGTGAGGGTGCTTTTATCCACGGTGTCTGTAATTGATATTCCTGATCTTCTGACTTCTGGTTTGGTGCCTGTAGGTCGCTTTCGATCACCGCAGGAAGCCCAGGAATACGCCTTGGTTATTTTAGCGATGAGGTTGGATTGCCTTATTACGGTTGAAGAAGAGGGTGGTTACTTAGTCCATGGTGAGGAGAAATTTGTTGAAGCGATTCGGGAAGAATTCCGACTTTATCGAGAGGAGAAAGTTTGCCAACCCTCTCCGGTGGCGATTCCAATTTTTGGCTCGGGAGTAGAGCTTGCTCTTCTTTGGCTCGGAATCCTTCTTTTTTGTTTTACCCGTCAAATTCAGGACCCAGAAGTTGAGACAAAGTATGTCAGCTCGACTGTTGGGATTTTGATCGAGGGAGAATGGTATCGGGCTTTTACGGCTTTGTTTCTGCACGCGGATATGCCGCATTTGTTGGGTAATGTTGTATTTGGTTCAATTTTTGGAATCTTTGTGGCCAATTCTTTTGGACCGTTGAGAGGCTGGGGGCTCATTATTTTAAGTGGATTTATTGGGAATCTCCTAAATGTGTTTATTCGATTTCCGGGAGACTATTTTGGTCTGGGTGCATCGACTGCAGTCTTCGGGGCTCTAGGCTTGTTAGTTGGGTCCGGCTTAGATCTGGCGTGGCGCGAGCGTTCGTTCCGAAAAGGAGTGAGGTCATTTACCCCGTTATTGGCTGGGTTGACGATCTTTGGAATAAATGGAATTGGAGGGCCGGGGATTGATACTTTGGCTCACCTCACTGGAATGGTGTCTGGAATTTTCCTAGGCTTTCCTGCAGCATATCTCCTTGCTAGAAAGGTAGATTAGATACGTAAATATATTATGCGCTTCTTGCTTTTTAGCTTCTTTGTTATTGGTCCTCTCTTTGGGTATAAACCTGTGCCCCTGGTTGAAGGTCAAGAAGCTCCGGATTTTAAATTACCAGGGGTGGATGGGAAGAACTATACCCTGAAGGACTTCAGCGGGGGAGAAGCTCTCGCGGTTATCTTTACAACTAATCATTGTCCCGATGCAATAGCCTCTCATGGCCGTATGGTGGCCTTGGTTGATCATTTTAATGGTAAGTTGGTTAAGTTTGTTGCCATCAATAGTAACTCGCCGGAAGGGCTTCACTTGCCAGAGCTCGGGTGGACAGTCTATGATGATAGCTATGAGGATATGAAGCTTATCGCCAAAGATAGTGGCTTCAATTTACCTTATCTCTACGATGGTGAGACTCAGGAGGTAGCCAAAGCCTATGGAGCAGTCGCGACTCCTCACGTTTTCATCTTCGATAAGCACCTCAAGCTGCGTTACAACGGCCGGATGGACAATGGTCGCCGTAGAGTTGGGGTTGTCGAAAAAAATGAAGCACGTGATGCTATTTCCGCGATCCTTGAAGGAAAAAAGATTGAAGTTGTGAAGACTCGTCCCGTGGGATGTACAACAAAGTGGAAGGAAAAATCGGAAATTGTAGCGGGAGAAGACCGCAAGTGGAAAGCCCAGCCTGTAACTGTTGAAAAGGCGGATGCCAAGACACTTAGGAAGTTGGTGGAAAATCGAGGGCGAACTGGCATGCGCCTAATCAATCTTTGGTCGACAAGCTGCGGTCCCTGCGTGGCGGAGTTTCCGGACTTGGTGGAAATCTACCGCCAATATTCGTGGCAGGAGTTCGAATTTATTCCCATCAGCCTCGATTCTGTTGATGATGAGGGGAAGGTATTACGGTTCCTAAAGAGAGCTCATTGTGGGCTTTCGCCCCGGACCAAACCGTTTTTGGATGAGGAAAAAAGAGCGACAAACAACTACCTTTTCGACGGAGATACTGAGGATTTAGCAAAGGCCATTGATCCCACCTGGAATGGAGCGCTGCCTTTCACTTTGCTCGTTGGTAAGAATGGTGAAGTTCTCTTTCGTCATTCTGGTGTAATTGATCCACTGGCTTTGCGAAAGAAGATCGTCGAGCAGGTTTGGCAGAGATCTGAAGAGTAAAAAGAGGTTTTGAAAAAAAGAATCATTCTTTTGTTCCTATTTTCCTAAGCTTGTGGCAAAGGTGCTGGCCGTCACCTTTGCCATGTCCCAATCGATTGAAGATCTCACCGCCATCCTGAGCGAAACTCCCGAGTTGACTGTCACTGAACCAGAGATTGGTTTCCCTGTGATTGAAGTTCAAACTCCTGTTTCAGCTGCTACTATTGCGGTTCATGGCGCTCAGGTGCTCACTTGGGCTCCGACGGATCATCCGCCGGTTTTATATGTGAGTCCGAAAGCCAAGATGACTGGGGGGAAAGCTCTCCGCGGTGGGATTCCGATATGCTGGCCGTGGTTTGGAAATCACCCTGAGGATCCACAGATGCCAGCACATGGTTTTGCCCGGACCCGCTTTTGGGAACTTGTCTCTGGCGAGATGGTAGGGAAGATGGCGACCCTTGTCTTTAAACTCGTCTCTGACGAGGAGACCAAAGCTCTTTTCCCCTTTGACTTCGAATTAACTGCAACGATTCGTATCGCGGATAAATTGCGGGTGAAATTAAATATGAAGAATACTGGCGAAGAGATCTATAAGGTGAGCTCGGCTCTCCACACTTATCTCTCGCTTGGTGATATTGAGCGCATCCAACTCGAAGGAGTTAAAGGATCTCACTACATTGATCAGGCGAGCGATGACAAAGAGCCTGTTTATCAGGAAAAGAACCTCCAAATCAAAGGTGAGGTTGATCGTATTTATCAATCTATGTCCTCGGTATTGATTCGTGACCTTGATCGCTACCGATCAGTGTTTGTTGACAAGGCCGGCTCTCGCTCCACCGTTATTTGGAACCCATGGAAAGAGAAGTCAAAGGAACTCGCCGATCTTCCGGACAAGGCCTACAAGGAGTTTGTTTGTGTGGAGTGTGCGAATGCCGGAACGGATAAACCAACCCTACGTCCAAATGGATCGCATAATCTTGAGACTGTCATTGGACTTCGTCCACTGTCCTAAGTCTGGCTAGAATAAACGCTGCCGGTTTCAGTAGCGAAAAACTGCATCGAAGTTCGAAATCTTTTACCCCAATGAGCCGGTGGGAGGATAAGTTTATTGGAACTTACGCGCTCTTAATGAGCTTTTCAGCGTTTTGAGGTAGGGCTCGACGCCACCGCCGCTGTAACCGGATATTGATTTGAAGACTTTTCCTTGCGAATCCATCAACATTACGGTGGGGTAACTTCGGAGTTTATATTTCTTGGCAACCTTTTTGTTTGCTTTGGTTTGAGCGGCAGGGAGCTTTTCCTTCCTCGGGTAATCGAGCACGATCACGACGAAATCCTTTTCGACCTCGGATTTGAAAACCGGTTTTGAGAAGACTTCCTTATCTAGCTTTATGCAAGGAGGGCACCAATCAGACCCGGTAAATTTCACAAGCATACATTTTTTTTCCGCAGCGGCTTTTTTCTTTCCAGCTTCGAAGTCAGTGAGGAAGTCTCCGGCCTGTGCGGTTGTAGTGAAAGTAACCGACAAGATGGCAAGAATAATGGTTTTTAGTAGGCTCATAATGTTATTAGGCGACCCAACGTTCGGTTTTATTCCAAATTTGTCGAAATATTTTTGCAAGTTGTTATTCTGAACTAGTGAAACAGCGATTGATTGTGGCGACAAGGAATGCTCATAAGGTCGGGGAAATTCGCGCCATTCTTTCCGCTTTTGAAGTTTTGGACTTGTCCGTTTTGAATGACCCTCCGGAGGTCGAGGAGACCGGTAAGACTTTTCTTGAAAACGCCACTCTCAAGGCTCTAGCAATCAGTGAGTTGACCGATGTTTTGGTTCTTTCTGACGATTCTGGATTGGAGGTTGATTCGTTAGGTGGGGATCCGGGCGTTTATTCCTCACGCTATGCTGGAGAGGATGGGAATGATTCCCTAAATAATGAGAAACTACTCCGTGAAATGGATGGGCATAGTGAGCGCACCGCTCGCTTTCGATGTGTAATCGTCTTGGCTCGAGGAGGAAATGTTCTCGCTGATTTTTCAGGTGCGGTTGAAGGGCGGATTCTTCAGAAAAAGCAGGGAAGGGGTGGTTTTGGCTATGATCCCTTGTTTGCTCCCGAAGGCGATAAAAGGTCTTTCGCTGAGCTTGGCGAAGAGATTAAAAATGGCATGAGCCACCGATCTCGTGCTCTTGAAGGTGTGGCGGATTGGTTGTGTCAGCCCGGTGAAATCGATTGACATCGGTCATCAACTTGCAAGCTTGCGCCGTGAAGGCGGCCGTTTTGCTCCTTGTTTTTTTAATGTTTTTCTTGATTGGTTGTGCTGTGGACTCTCGTTGGGGAGTTCGGAGTGAGCCTAATCAGCGTTTTCCTGGTTCATTTGGAGTCGATAGCCGCTGGGGTGAGCCCCGGAGTGGGCTGCTTAAGGCAATGGAATGGCAGTATCAATAGAGCTTCTATCTTACTTAATTAAGAAAGAGTATTTTCCTGATTGGGTAATAAGAGAGACTTTTCCGTCTTTTCTTTCAATGATCTCGACCCCTTTTGCGTCAGCGATTTCATTCCCGCTTTCGGTGATTTTTTGATTTTTCCTGATTGGTAAAATGACTCTCGAAAGAGCGCCAGTAGGAATCATAACCTCTGCTTTGAGTGCCGAGTCAGGAGAAAGTTTTTTCCAGTAAACCGAGATTTGTCCGGTTGGCGAATCGTGGTAGGCCCTCACCCATGACAGAGAATCATTGGAAGGGATGCGGGGAGAAATGATTACTTGATTGAATCCGGGGGCTATTGTGTCGATTCCTGCCACGAAAGTCATGAGCCACTCAGCGATTCCGCTTTCGGTATAGTTTTTTTGTTCTTCTGCGTTGAGACTAGTCAGACTTTTTAGTGCTAGATCTTGATTTCCTGTCAACGACAGGACACCCGGAAGAAAATGAGCTCCGATAGGGCCGACTTTGGATCCATTTTTCGTGACCAAGGCGATTAAGTCGGCGAGGACTTTGGCTTTTTGTTCAGGATTTAGAACGGCACTTCGGAGTGCCAGAACGTGGCCGGTTTGTGATTTTGATTTCAGAGAGCCATCTTTGTTGACGAACTGGCGTTCAAAACTTTTGCGTATCCGAGATGCGTAAACTTGGAAGCGAATAGCTTTTTGTGGCTGCACGGCGGGCAAAGCTAGTTCGAGAATCAGGCGGCAGCTGAATCCAAGGTAGCAGAGATCAATAAATTCAGCTGCTACGTTTTCCGAGTCAGCGATTCCTCCCCATTTGGTTCCCTTCAGAAGTGTATCTTGTGCTTCGCGTGCAATGATATGTCCCTCATAAGCATCCCAACGGGATCGAGTCGGTTGGGCATCTCCACTCATCCACCATAGTGGGTGGGTGACAAGAACTCCTGAGTCAGACGAGACCGGAGCGGTAGTTTGAGCTCCGGGATAGATAGGGAAAAAATTGTCTTTAGTGATTTCAGAATCCATCAAGCGAAGCCACTCGGTGAGGTGAGGAACGGAATCGAAGTGATAGAGAAATGCCCGGGCAGATCGATGGACTGCACTGCCATCTCCTAGGGCGGCAACATCACCCTCTGTGAATGCGTCAAGACGCTTTTCAAGATTGGCAATGCTCTGTCTGTAAAGTTGGTTAAGTTTCTCGGAGCTGCTTTCAAAGCCTGATATCCGGCCTGGCTTTAAAAGCTTCGCTTGTTCACCAACAACAAAGGTTGCAATTTTACTCCAGCCGCTAGGACGATCTTGCTTGTCCCAGACACGAACTTTCCAATGAACTTTTTGCCCTTTTTTGAGTGGTTTACCCTGCCACGAGACTAGTAGTTTGGCAGCTCCTTGTTGTTTTTTGGTCGCCCAGAGATCAGCTTTTTCCTCATCGAGTTTTTCTTGGGTCGTAGCGGCGAGGATCTCGTAAGCCCTCTGGAAGTTTCCCCGCTCTTCGGAATCAAGTTGCCAACTTAATCTTGGGGAATTTGAAACTCCAATTGGGTTGGTTGCAGATTCGGTTCGGAGCCCTTTTACTTCAAGGGGTGCACCTAAAGAGCAAATTGTGGAGCAAACGAGAGCTGTTAGGAAAGCTTGTTTCATTGGGAGTAAGAAAACCTGCCGAGCTCCAGTGTGCAAGCAGACAAACGGACTCTGGCTACGTGATTACTAATCAAGCTGACTCCACATTTCTTCAAATTTTTCAATAAAGCTCCTCACGAGTTGTGGATTATTGGTAATTACGATATTTTCGTCGTTTTCCGCGGCGGCAGCGCGAGTCCAATTATAGCTTCCTGTGAGGAGGAGGTCTTGATCAGAAATGGCAAACTTGTGGTGCATGTGGGCATCTGTCCGGTCGAGCCGGCAATCTATGCCTGATTTTGAGAGATAGGTGAGATCCGACCCTGAATCCAGTGATTTGTCGTTGTCGGAGATAATTCTAATTTTCACACCGCGGGCTTGGGCTTCTTCCAAGCGACGCACGATTCGGTTGTCGGTAATGGTGAAAACACAAATATCGAGGGCTTTACGACTTTCGCTAATCAGTTGGCGGATCCGGTGGAGGCAGTCGTTCCCCGGGCTAAAAAATGCGGAAGCCCTGGTTTTATTTTCATTCGTATAGAGCAGTTTGATGAACCCTTGAAGCCAGTCGAGAGCGGTGATTTGTCCGAATTCATTGATGGCTTCTTGCGTCAATTTGAAAGCAAGTTGTCGAGCTTTGGCTTGTTCGATCGCATTTCCTGCGATCTGCGATAGATGATTTTTAAGGTTCTTTTTCTCGGATCGACTCAGGGCGAAATCTTCGATTGACTCCTTCATAAAAACTTCCAACTCAAACATCTCAAAAAGACCGTAACGAAAAGTTCACACTGTGACAATGATGGTTGCTCCACTAAGTTACCTATACTTCTGTGATTAGTCCGAGATTCTTTGAAAAAATGATGCCAATTGAATAAGCCCCCCTTGTCCATGCAAGTGGTTAGCGATTCAAATAAGAATCTTAAAGATCCGTATTATTCACTCTCTTGTGTTTCTCCCTCAGGAGTCCCGCCTTCGACAAGAGTCGTAAATTGAGCGATCCACTTAGGGGCGGATTTGTGAGTAAGGTGCTTCTTTAGATGCTCGAGCATCCTGAGAGCACCTCCGCGTTGGTCGCCGGCTTCAAAGAGATCTACCTCCATAGCCCAAGTTAAACTTGGGCGACCTTCAATGAGCCATTTTTCGAAGGCTGGTTTGCGATCACGATCACCACTCGCTTCGTTAGTCCATTTCTCGAGCAGGCTTCCTTCGTGCTCGATTCGCTTGAGCCACGCTTTGCGAAGCGAGTCGAGTGTTTTAGGGGTCCGGAGTGGAGGGAGGATAACGTTCTCGTAGAGATCAGCTATATCGAGTGGAGATTTCGGCCAAGTGTCAATTTCGATAGTGCCGACCGAGTAGGCATCAGCAAATATACTACTCAAGGGATCACTTCGGAGAAGCTGATCTTGCCCTTTGAGATCTTCGGCGTCGCGAATGATCGCTTCTAGAACAGCAACTCCCTTGGTTGAGAGGACGGAAATGTCATCTACTTGTGCTGCCTCCAGGGTCAGCACTAGCCAATTCAGTTGATGCCGGAGCGCGAGACGAAAAGCGGGACTATCGCCGCGCTCCTTGTGGCGCTTTTTCCATTCGCGAAACTCACTCGCTTTCCGTAGTTGATCTTCATATCGGACTTTCTCGATGCAGTTAAGATAGAGCTCATGTGCTGCAGCCGAACTTTCGCGGGCTTTTCGGAAAGCTGAAAGAGCAACCCCATACCGACCTTTGACTGTGCTATCGGAGGTGCCTTGAACTTCCTTGAGCTTTTCAAGAAGAAGCTCACGATCGAGTTCTGAGAGCGGTTTCTCCTGTCCGTTGGCTGGAAGCAGCAGCGAACAAATAAGTAAGGCAATATATTTCATAAACGAGGGTATAGGTTGGAGACCTTGAACTGTTAAATTTGGATAGATCAAATAAACATGACTCCGAATTTTGTCCAAGTGATAGTTTTATTTCGAAGGAGCTTTAAGGGTGTAAGTAGTGGCTAAAGGAAGGGGGTTAATTAGCTATTGCGTTCGATGGGCCTTTGCCCCTTTTTCTTTAGACTCTGGCATTTCGGGCAAAAAGTAGAAAACAAAAATGGACCATGAGAGCTCTCATGGTCCATTGCTGACTGATTCCTGTTAGAGTGGCGAGTGTTTTGGCACTACCCTCCAGTCTTGGGGGCGCGAGGTTTTTTGGGCTTAGCTTGTTTTTGGCCAGGCCGCTGTCCGAGCCCTCTTTTTTTCTGTTGCTTTTGAGCTTCCTCAGCTTTTTCGGCGAGCCTCTGGGCCCAGCTTTTTTTACCTGCTTTCTTCGAGGTTTTTAATTCGGGCTCTGGCAACTTTTGCATGAGCCAAGTTTGGCCGATAGAGAAGATGTTTTGGGTGGTCCAGTAAAGGGCAAGAGCAGATGCGAAGTTGTAACAGAAAAAGAAGAAAATGAGCGGCATTAGCATGAAGATGCGCTGCTGCATCTTATCACCGGTTTTTGGTGTGATCTGCATTTGAATAACCATCGTGACAGCCATCAAGATAGGGAGGATATTCAGAGGCAGTCCCATAATATAGGTAACTGTATCTGGCTGTGAAAGATCCTTAACCCAGCCGAGAAAGGGCTGGTTACGAAGCTCAACGGCATATTGAAGCATATTGTAAAACCCGAAGAAGATGGGAATCTGCACTAGCATGGGAAGGCACCCTCCCATCGGGTTGACCCCGAACTGCCGGTAAAGCTTCATCATCTCCTGGTTCATTTTGTTGGGATCGTCAGGATACTTTTCTTTGAGTGCCGCGATCTTAGGCTGGAGCTTGGACATCCGCTTCATGGTCCGAGTCGACTTGGCGTGGAGAGGCCACATAAAGGTTCGAATAATGAGAGTAAGAACGACAATAGCCCATCCCCAAGACCAGTCATTATCTTCTCCGCCGAAGAGATTGGATAGCTTGTTGAGCGTCCAATTGAGTGGGCGGCTGATCCATCCAAAAATTCCGTAGTCCATGACGTGCCCTTTGTCTCCGTCGAGGCTACGAATGAGCGCGTTGTTTTTTGGCCCCATGAAAACATCGAAGATGTATTCACGGATTTGTCCGGCAGGGATAGCTTCCTCGGGAAGTGAAAGGTAGGTGTTAAAAGCTTTGACCATCTTACTTCCGCGCGATGCGGGAAGGTCAACATCTACCGGGATGGCACGAAAGGTGGCGGGGTAGGGTTTCTCCGGGGTGATAATGGTTGCAAAGAATTGGTTTTCCACTCCGGTGAAGAGCAGGTTTTGCTCGAAGCTTGTACGAAACTCGGTGGCGTCTGCCCCAAAAAATGAGCTGAAGTAACCAGTTGTCTCGGAATCGTAATCACCATTTTCATTCCAAAAGAAGTTGAGGTAGTTGGAACGCTCATCTTCATAGGTAGGGGCAGCTGAACCATTAAAAATCGCAACGTCTTTCAGTGAAATTTCGCCGTTGGTTGTATTCTCAAGGATCAGCTTAAACTTTAGCCGATACGGGCTTCCGGCAGACTCCTCTTCGACAACTGTCCAAGTTTTCTGCGCGATCAGGTTGTTGGAAAGAGAGCCTTTGTAGGTAATCGAGGTCTCAGATTTACTAATCTCGTCCGGGTCATAGTAGCCTTTCTCTAGGCTTTCTCCAGAGATCTTAGTGATGGCGCCGATACGATTAAGTCCGAGATCGTTCATTGTGATCAGCCCGTCTCCAGAGAATGCCTTTTCTTCGAGGAACTTGTTTTGAACGATGCCGCCTTCGAGATTCGAAAGTGTGAAGACACTAGCTGGGGTCGCAATTTCGTGTTTTTCCGCTGTTCCAATGTCTTCAGGAATGGGGCGGGGCTTGACGGTGACAGAAGGGGTTTTTTCTGTCGGGGCTTTTTCGGCATCCTGTGCTTTCTTTTCTGCCTGCTCTGCGAGCTCAGCTTCCCGCTGTCTTTTTGCGTTTTCGCCTGTGTAGTGAAGATTAAGAGCCAGTAAAATGGCGCAGATTGTGACGACGATCCAAGCTTTTCGATCCATGATCAGTTGTGGGTAGTGGGAGAATTTTTCGAGGAGGCTTTAGAGCCTCCGGTTGATGAGACGGGGTCATAACCGCAGCCACCCCAAGGATGACAGCGTAAAATCCGCCGAATTCCAAGGTAGGTGCCTTTGAGCGAGCCATAGGATTCGACGGCTTCAAGAAAATAGTGGGAGCAGGAAGGGGTGTAACGGCACCCGCAATTAGGTCCGCCTAAGGCATGCAACACGGGGCGGATAAAGATCTGGTAGCCACGAATGATCAGTCGAATGAGAAATTTCATGAGGGATCTATGGGCTGTTCGTGCCAGATTTTAAGTTTTTTGGCGGTTTTGATCCAATCGGCTTCGAGCTGCTGGAAGGTCGCTTGTGAGGCTCTCCAGCGGGCGATGGTAACGAGCATGACGTTTTGGTGGAGATTGTCGCCATGTTTTCGGATGATTTCACGAAATCTGCGTCTGAGAAGATTTCGGGTGACGGCTTTTCCTGCCTTTTTGGAGGTGATGAGGCCAAAACGGCGGTCAAGAGCCATCTCTCCCTCAAGTTTCCCAAGAACGAGATATTTCCCGGCAGCAGATTTCCCCCCGTTACGAACGATTTGAAACTCGCCCCATTGGCGCATTCGCCTTTTCCGGGTCAGTCTCATGACTGGAAAAAAATCTCAATGTAAGCAGGTGAGGTCCCACGAGAGAAGCGGGACAAAACCAACTTACTTGGTGTTGTTTTGCACCGTATGGCGCTTGAAGTGAATCTCGGCACCCTTTGGAAGTAGGCGCTTCCGACCTTTGCGGCGACGGCTCTTGAGGATGCCACGTCCCGCTTTGGTAGCCATGCGAGCACGGAAACCGTGTTGCTTCTTGCGGGTGCGCTTGGAAGGCTGATATGTCATTTTCATGGCCGTAAAGAAAAGATAAGTTTTTGAAAAATCCGGCTAAAAGGAGCGGGGAGGCGGAGACTAGCTTGCGGAAACCGCTTGTCAACCCATCGTGGATGGTTTTTCTGAAAAGATCATGGAATTACTTAAGATCAAATATTGGAGCGGCTTTCGCTACCCAATATGGAGCAAGACTCCCCGGTTTGAGCTAGAATGGGGTTAATTGCCGGTTTCTCCCTGTAAATGTTGTGCTAAGCTCCTGCCATGTCGGCGGAGGACACTCTAGCAGTTTGCATGTTGTTCGTGCTGCTGATTTCGGCCGGTACATTATTGACGATTCTCTTTTCGATGATGCGGAACGCTGGAAGAAAAGACGAGTTGGCCGATTTATTAAAAGACGATGAGGCTTCGACTGAGCCCGAAATCGAGCCAGTAGGCCCTGATGAGGAATCGGGACAACTACCGTGGGAAAAAGACGCTGATTGGTGGCGGGAATGATTCACTCGCCGCCAAGGAGATATTTGGAGGCCTGCTCGACGTCTTTGTCACCACGACCAGAAAGGTTTGCGATGATGATATCTTCCTTTCGCATGGAGCCCGCGATCTTTGAAACGTAAGCCATGGCGTGGGAAGACTCGAGGGCGGGAATGATACCTTCGGTATAAGAAAGCTCTCGAAAAGCAGCCAATGCCTCGTCGTCGGTCGCGTAGGTGTATTCGGCCCGCCCGATATCTTGGAGGTAGGCGTGTTCGGGTCCGACGGCGGCGTAGTCAAGGCCGGCGCTAACGGAGTGAGTAAGTTCGATTTGACCGTCATCGTTGGCAAGGAGCCAGGTTTTGGAACCTTGGAGAACGCCTAATTTACCACCTTGAAATCTAGCGGCGTGTTTTTCCGGCTTGATTCCTTCGCCACCGGCTTCCACTCCTACCATCCGGGTGTCTTCATCGTCGACAAATGGATGGAATAGTCCCATGGCATTTGAGCCTCCGCCGACGCAAGCGACGAGGAGGTCAGGGAGGCGCCCCTCCTTTTGAAGAACTTGCTCGCGTGCTTCGAGGCCAATGATGCGGTGGAAATCCCGGACCATCATGGGGAAAGGATGGGGCCCTAAAGCGGACCCTAAAATGTAGTGGGTATCGTCGACTGTGGCGACCCAGTCGCGCATTGATTCGTTGACAGCTTCTTTAAGGGTGGCTTGCCCGGCAGTCACAGGAACAACTTTGGCGCCCATCAACCTCATTCGGGTGACGTTCAGGGCTTGGCGCTCCATATCGACTTCGCCCATATAGACTGTGCACTCCATTCCGAAGCGGGCGCAAACAGTTGCGGTGGCGACACCGTGTTGACCAGCACCGGTTTCGGCGATAATGCGCTTTTTACCAAGTCTCTTGGCTAGGAGGATTTGGCCGATGGCATTATTGATTTTGTGAGCTCCGGTGTGGAGAAGATCTTCGCGTTTGAGGTAGATTTTGGCACCACCGAGTTGCTCGGTCCAACGCTCCGCAAGGTAAAGAGGTGTTGGGCGGCCACAGTAATTGTGGAGGAGATCATCCAATTCAGCTTGAAAACAAGGGTCAGCCTTGGCCTCGTCGTAGGCAGCCACGAGATCATCCAGGGGTGTCATGAGTGTTTCTGGAGCGAAACATCCTCCAAATTGACCATAGTGACCCGTTGCGTCGGGGACAGCGCTAGCCTCGTTGCTCATGATGCCAAGGTAGCCGATGAGTGAGGATTGGCACGCGCAAATTTTGCAGTCTTCTGAGCCATTACGAATTTAGACCCAATAGAATTTTAGGGGTTCTTATTTGATGCCCGTATCCTCGATAATTTTCACATTTGTGTGAAACGCAAATCAGGTCGTGATTTTGTGTGGTGTTTCTGCTGGATTCTTTTCATGGCGAAGATCGCGGTGCTAGGTTCTGGAACGGGGTCAAATTTCCAAGCCCTTTTAGAGGAGTTTGCTGATGAGATCGTGCTGGTGATTTCTGACCAGCCGGGTGCTGGGATTTTGGAGAAAGCAAAAGTAGCTGGAATACCAACGGCATTAGAGGAAGGAGGTCCTGGTCTTAGCGCCCGAATTTTGAAGCGTCTTGGCGGTATCGACCTCATCTGCCTCGCCGGCTATATGCGTTTAGTAAAAGATCCACTTTTAAGTGCTTTTCCAAACCGTATTCTTAACATTCATCCATCACTTCTCCCAATGTATCCTGGGAAAGCGGCTTGGGAGCAAGTTCTGGCTGATAAAGCAGAAGTGACGGGTTGCACCGTTCATTATGTCGATGCCGGAATCGATACCGGAGAAGTGATTTTACAAGAAAAAGTGGCGATCTTAATGAATGATACTGCAGAGACTCTGCATGCCCGGATCCAAATTGCAGAGCATCGCATTTATCCAGAGGCGGTGAGGCTGGTGCTCAAAAAAATGACTGGCGGGGCGTTATGAAATTGCCAGTGACGGGGATAAAAGCATTAGTCCGACTAACCGCTAAGCTTATTTCAAGCTGCTAAATATAAAAACTCCTTTTTTGTTTCCGACACCTAAGTCGGTTTTCCCATCACCATTAACATCGCCAGCGGCAAGTTGAGTCCCGACGCCTGAATCGGTATCGAGAAGGTGGGGAACAAATCGAGCTCCCTTGTCATCGCGGACGAGTTCGAACCAGTAGAGAACGGCAGGTTGGTCAGCCCCAGGGTCATTACCATTGTGGGCAAAATACCGCTTACCAGTTGCGAAGTCGGTAAGTCCGTCTTGATTGAAGTCGCCCGCAACGAGCGAGTGTGCTTGGCTAAAAGTTACGCCGCCAACCCCGGATGACTTATCTTCGGGGATTAGGCTATGTTTTTTGAAAGTGATGCGGCCTTCACGTTTTTGGTTTTCAAACCAAGCGAGTCCCCAGGAGTGGGCGGCGGTGCTTGAGACGACGTCATTGTCCCCATCCCCATCGATATCAAAAACAAGCATCTGAGCACCACCAGCTGGCGCAAATTGGTAGCGGTGGAAATTCCAGTTGCCAGCCTTGAGGGGCTCAGCAGGAGCCTCATACCATCCTTCTTTTTCGAGCACGTCGGTTCGACCGTCGCCATTGAGGTCACCGAAGCCAAGACCGTGATAGTAGGGAGATTTGGTCCGCTCGGGCGAGATGGAATGAAAGGTCCATGGTTTTTCGGGAGATTTGGGATTCGGGCTGAAGAAGCCGAAACGCCCATCCTTCATCGCGACTAGCTCAAGGTTACCGTCACCGGTAAGGTCTGTAATTTCAGGAGATTCGTTACCGATTTTCTCGGCCACGCGATACTTGGTCCAGTTTAGCGATGGTTGTTCGGGCTGTAGATAGAGGTCGAGGTGGAATTTGCCGTCGTGTGCGATCTGGAAGATGTCGCTGCGTCCGTCACCATTGATATCAAGAACCCAACTTTGAAAGGAGTTATGCTGATAGCCTTTTGCTGGAACGGCTTCGCCGGGGCGGTAGCGGGTTGACTTTTTGAAGTCGGGGCCAGACCACCAGAAAGGACCGGCGAGAAGGTCTGTTTTACCATCGCCATTGACGTCACCAAAAGAAGCTCCTTCGGTGTAAACGCCGGGGGCAACGACCTGACGAGAATGGGAGGGTTTTTCTTTTTCGGAATCGCGGGCAGCAATTGAAATGGCAACGAGTCCGAGGGGGAAGGTGAGATTAAGAAGCTTCATTCAGTGACAATTTCCAGTAAAACTCCAGTCTGCCGGGAAGCGGAATTTACGGCGAGAGTAAAATGCTGAGGATCGTCGTTTCCATTGAGTTCAATGATAGCAAGACCTTTTTCGGGGAGAATGATTTCGGTTTTCCCTGCGAAGAGATCAAGGAAGTTGGTGTCGTTGATCTTAAGTTTTACTTTTCCTTTTTGAGTGATGCCGAAGCGAGCGACTCCCCAGGTATTATGACCGCGACCTCTGACTTGGGGAAGCTCTGAAGGAAGGAGTTCTCCACTGACTTTGCTACCGTAGATCTGCCATTCGTAACCCTCAAATTTTTCGGCAAAGGTGGCGGTTCCATAATGGCCCATGCCATCGACTGTTCGGGGGTGAGGCTTCAAGGCCATAAAGTCTCGGATGAGGGGTTTTGCGCTAACTTTAAAGTCACCGTCTTTCCCTAACTCGGAGAGAAATCGAACTAAGTCAACGAATTGGTCTTCCCGAAGCCCGGCGGTGAGCCCGGGTGGCATCATAGAAACGGGGCTGATGGTGATGTCCTTGATATCACTCCTAGCGATGCGGTTCATCTTGCCAGCATAGTCACGGAGAATAACCTCGTTATCACTTTCGCTGATCAAACCACCTGTGTGAGCGTTACCATTTTTCTCGCTGACCAAGGTGGTGTGGTAGCCTTCCTTGATCTTGTCGTTGGGATTAAGAAGTGAGGTGATGAGGTAGTCGACCGGGGCGCTGGCTCCAATGCTGACGAGGTCGGGGCCGATTGGGCTGCCGACTCCGCCGATGGCGTGGCATGCGATGCATTGGAGATCGGCTCGCCGATAGATCGTTTCGCCGCGATGAGGATCGCCTTCCGTTCGCACGCGCTCAATGAGCTTGGTCATATCTGCGCTAGAGGGTTGCTGAGACATAGGCGTGAGCTTTCCGGAGAGTTGTAAGGCCGCCATCAGGTCCTTGGGGGGCCGCCCCGAGGTGCCGGCACGCTGGAGGCCGAGAGTTGCGATTTTGGAGGGCAAGGTTTTATCCTCAAGGGCTTTGGCAAGCGAAGTAGAGGCTCTGGCGCTTTGCAAGAAGCTCGTAAATAAGCTGTGTTCGTCTTTTCCTTCTTTGTCTTGTTGCAACAATGCCACGGCGCTGGCAGCAGCTCGGTCGGGAGCGATTTTAGCTAGTTCTTTCACCGCAATGACACGAGTGGCTTCGTCGGGCGATTTCTTCGAGAGCTTGAGGAAGAGCTTGATCGTTTCTTCGTCGCCGAAGAGGCGAAGTCCCTCGGCTGCGGCTTGGCGTTTAGCAGGGGACTGAGTGAAAGCAGTTACCAACTTGTTGCGGGCAGGAGCGAACTTCCAAAGACCGGCAAGTTTGGCAGCGCTCGCGAAGACAGTCGGTTTCTTCGAATCTAGGAAGGGCAGAAGCTGTTCTTGGCCTTCCGCGGGCTGAAGTTTTCGAATCTGAGCAGCAGTGACGAGCCTGTTGAGGATGGTCGGCTCTTTGGGCGCTAGTTTGAAGAGGCGGCTCAGGTTGTTAGCAGAACCAACTTGTGAAATGACGGAGATGGCATCTTTGCGTTCGGTCGGAGTGAGGCTTCCATTGTCGAGACTGGTGAAGATGGATTCGAGCGAAAGTGTCTTTCCAAGGGCTTTCATCGCAAAGATCAGGTGCGGGAGTTTGTCTCCGAAGACAGGCTTGCCAGCCTCAAATTTTGGAGCCCAATGTTCCTGGTGTTCGCGAACGATGGACCAGAGCGCGAAGTCCATGGTCTTGTCGACCGGATGATTGAGCGCTTGTAGGGCAGTGGGAACCGAGTCAGGTCCAGGCATTTGGGCGAGACAACTCACGGCCCAGAGGCGAACGCGTCCGTTTGGGTCGTTAATAGCCTTCTTAATGATGTCGGTGGCGCCGGTGACTTCTTCGTGGCGATGATAGATGACACGCAGTGCGGCGGCGCGGTAGCGGGGGTCATCAGATGAGATGAGGGATTTAATGAGGTTGATTGCGGTGTGGTTGACAGCCTGATGATTCCACATTGCTTGCATACGGGAGAAGTTATCGGTGAGCTTGCTGCTCCAAGTGCTGAGTTCCGGGAGCACGTCTGTGCGGGTGCGAAGCTCGTTGCGAGCTTGTTCGCGGTGGATACGCTCTTTTGAAATGGTGTGAGCGAGGAGTTCTTTGATGGAGAATTTAGAGAAGTCCTTTTTCTCAATGAGCGGTTGACCTTTGAAGGTGACACGCCAGATACGGCCCCGTGAGTGGTCGCGGCGGGCGTCGCGGAAGTCCACTTCGCCGTGCTGAATAATTGGGTTATACCAGTCAGCAATATAAAGTGCCCCATCGGGTCCCATTTTTACGTCGATGGGGCGAAAGGCGCGGTGGGAGGAGCTCAGGAAGTCATCGATGCGGGTTGAGTTGTAAGATGAACCCTCGGGATTCAAGCGGTAGGCATTGATGCGGTGGCCACGGAAGTCGGGTGCAATTAGCACGCCGCGAAACTTTTCGGGGACGTGGGATCCGGAGAGGATTTCCAAGCCGCAAAGCTTGGGCTGCCCCGGATTGAGACCATCCACGATACGTTTGGCTCCGGGTGAAGTACGGAAGACAGAGCGTGGGAAAATATCATTGATACCGTGACCGCCGGCGCCATCAGTAGCGAATGTTTGGCCGTGTTCGTCAAAGATGAATCCCCAAGGGTTGATAAGACCTTTGGATAGGATCTCGGCGCGTTGAGTTTCGGGGCGGAAGTGCCAGATGCCACCACCCATCAGTCGGCGAACTCCGTAAGGGGTTTCGAGGTGGCTGTGGATATAAATGGATTGAAGAAAATAGAGCATGCCATCGGGGCCTTGTTCAAAGGTGTGGACGATGTGGTGGGTGTCCTCAGTCCCAAAGCCGGAAAGGACGACCCGACGTTGATCAGCTTTTCCATCACCATCGGTATCTTTAAGAAAAATGATTTCCGTGGAATTGGCGACATAGGCTCCACCATCGGCTGGGAGGACTGCGGTAGGAATGTGCAGGTTGTCGGCAAAAACAGTACGCTTGTCGGCAATACCATCGCCGTTCGTGTCCTCCAGAATGAGGACCTTATCGTTTTCTTCAGCGCCAGGAACGATGTGCGGATACATCCCACTGGAGACGAGCCAGAGACGGCCTCTAGAATCGAAGTTCATCTGCACTGGCTTCGCGATCATGGGATCTGAAGCAACGAGCTGGATCTCCATCCCTTCCGGAAGGTTGAAAGCGGCGGCTTGTTTGATCGGATCTGGATCAGGAATGTCTTTGAGGCCACGCTGGGCGAAAGTTGGTAGGGTCGTGAGAGAGACCGCGAGGAGAAGTCGAATGATCATTTCTACTTGAGGGAGAGAGTGGTTTTTTTAAGGGCTTCGATTTGCTTTTCGGCGTCGGCGATGAGCGGGTCAAACATGGGCAGTTCTTTAAGGTTGTTACCTTGCTCGTGTTTGCGGAATAGGCGAAGATAGGTTTCGTTGGCGGGGCGCCAGCGAAAGAAGAAAAGCTTGTTTTTAGCAACGGTTGCTTCGCGGAGTTTGCGGGCGTGCTCGCTTTGAAGTTGGTTGCCGGTGGCAAGGGAAAGACCGAGGGCTTCGACCAATTTTGGAGCTGCGGTCTGATAGCCTTCAGGCGTGAAGTGGAGCCCATTGTCGGTGAGGCCCTTGCTTTCACCTAGAGTGGTGAAGAAGTCTGCGAATTGAAGTTTGTGTTTTTGGGCTAGTTTACCAATAGCCTTTGAGTAAAGGGCGAGTCGCTTGTTTTGCTCTCTCATATCTGGCATGGGAGCGCCGAGGGATTCGGCGGGCGGGGGTGAGACGATCACGATCTCACGGGGGCTCGCGGATGATTTAATCATAGAAAGGAGGGTTTCGTATCCAGCAAGGAATTCGGGAAGTCCCTTTTGTCCGTCATAGGCAGCGACCGCACCGTAGCAAACGATGACAACGTTGGGTTTAAGCTCGGTGAGGTCGGATTTAAGCCGGTCAAAGCCTTCCTTGGGCGGACCAAAGTAACTTCGGGCGTGACCAAAGACGGTATCGCCACTCCAACCGAGATTACGGAATTTCAGTTTCTTCTTTCTAGCCGAGAGGTTGATTGCTGTTTCGAGATAGCCATATTTTTGGGCACGTTCGATCACGGTGTTTCCGAGGAGAACGACCGTGTCGTTGTCTTCAAACGTGACAGCTGAGGCGGGAATGATGATTGATAGGAGAGATAGCCAAAACTTCTTCATAAATTGCGGGCACTACCTACGCTTCATTGGGGTTAGGTTTGTCATACAATTTCCCAACCCTTAGCCTCTTTATCTCTCGTCGACCTAAATTGTATCATAATCTCGACCGAGAGGAAGTAGTGAGATTATTGGCCAAAGAAGTGATGTGAGAAGTGGCTGACAGGTGATTTTGGGTTGGGTGCTTGCCTCGGTCCTGTAGATCTGGCAATTACTGGTTAGAGGTTAGATTTCAATGCTGGGTATTCTTTCATTGCTCAGGAATTTTAGACTTTATGAAAAACGTTATTGTTACCGGAGGTGGTTCAGGAATTGGCAGGGCGATTTGCCAGCGATTGGCGGAAGATGGCTATCATATCGTGATCCTCGATCTCGATGAGGCTGCTGGATTTGAGACGGTCGGTTTGGTCAAACAAGCCGGCGGGAGTGCCGAGTGCCTGGCATGTGATGTTTCTTCGACCGAATCGGTTCAGGAAGTTTTTGCTGGGATCTTAAGAATTGATGCTTTGGTCAATTGCGCCGGGATCGCTTCAATCGGCAAAGCGGCCGATACCACCCCTGAAGAAATGGACCGGATTTATGGAGTGAATGTGAAAGGGATTTATCACTGCATTTACTTTGCGATTCCCAAAATGATTGAAGGTGGGGGAGGAGCGATCGTGAATATGGCGTCGATGGCGGCGAAAGTGGGAATTCAGGAACGTTTTGCTTATTCGATGTCAAAGGGAGCGGCGGTTTCGATGACCTTATCGGTCGCTCGAGATTATCTAGCGGAAGGAATTCGTGCGAATTGCATTTGTCCGGCACGAATCCATACTCCGTTTGTTGATGGTTACCTCGAGAAAAATTATCCCGAAGAGGAGAGGGTGGGAATGTTCAAAAAACTTTCAGAGTATCAACCAATCGGTCGAATGGGAAAACCTTCTGAGGTTGCGGAATTGGCCGCATTCTTGTGTTCGGATAAAGCAGCCTTTATCACCGGATCCGCATACGATATCGACGGTGGAGCAACTCTTTTAAGATAGAAAATTTAGACTAATGAAATTGACCCGATTTTACGAGAATGGCGCGATCGTGCCTGGTGTTCTTGTTTCTGAAGACGAGATCCTGAATTGTGCTGACTTTGGCGAAGACTGGGGTGAAGCGTTTTTTGAAAACAATGGTTTGAAAAGGCTTGAGAAGTTTTTGCAAGAGCTTGGAGATTCGTTGCCTCGGGTGGATGCCGAAGGTGTGATTCTGGCTCCGGCAGTGGCCCGGCCTTCAAAGATCGTTTGTATTGGATTGAACTATGCTTCGCACGCCGAGGAGGCTGGGATGGAAGCTCCGAGTGAACCGGTTGTGTTTTTTAAGGCTACGACGGCTTGGGCTGGTCCCAATGATGACATCGTTATTCCTCGCGATTCAAATAAAACGGATTGGGAAGTAGAGTTAGCGGTGGTGATCGGAAAGCGAGCGAAGTATGTGAGCGAGGATGAAGCTCTGAATTATGTTGCTGGTTATGGAGTTCATAATGACTACTCCGAGCGCGAGTGGCAGTTAGAGAGAGGTGGACAATGGGTGAAAGGAAAATCAGCTGACACCTATGCGCCGTTTGGGCCTTATTTGGCGACCAGTGATGAGGTTTCGAATCCGAATGATCTGCGTCTATGGTTAAATCTAAATGGTGAGCAGCTGCAGGATGGCTCTACTTCTGATTTTATTTTCAATATCCAGCAAGTAGTGAGTTATTTGAGCCGTTACATGACTCTTTTACCGGGAGATGTCATTTCGACAGGAACCCCGGCTGGAGTTGGTTTAGGGTTTGATCCTCCCATGTATTTAAAAGAGGGCGATGTGGTTGAACTTGGAATAGACGGTTTGGGAATGCAGAAACAAGTGGCCGTCAAGGAGCGATAGAGGCATGAAAATAATTTCGGCAAAAGTCACAGATCTTCGGGTGCCAACATCGGACAAGATGTTGGGGTCTGATCCTTTTCACAAGGCGCCGGATTACTCATCAGCTGTCTTGCATCTAGAGACTGATGGTGGGCTACGGGGCGTGTCGGTGGTTTTCACAGTTGGGGCCGGGACTGACTGGATTGGCCATGGTATAAAAGACCTAGCGACCTTGGTTGTCGGTTCTACTTTAGAGGAGTTTTGCGAAGCCCCGGTCAAGCTTTACCGAAGGCTGAATGATCACCACCAATTGCGATGGTTACATGATGGGGTGTTTCGTATGGCGTGCGGGGCTATCATTAACGCAATGTGGGATTTATGGGCTAAAGCCGAGAAGAAACCACTTTGGAAGCTACTCGTAGACCTTGAGCCGAAGTTTGTAGTCGATTGTATCGACTGGAGAAATCTGAAAGACGCTTTAACTCCCGAAGAGGCGTTAAAGATTTTGGATAAGGCTGGTGAAACAAAGGCGGCTCGTGAGGAGGCGATGAGCGAGCTTGGGCCGAAAGCATACTGCACCGCTGGATGGCTTGGGCTGAGTGATGAGGCGATTTTAGCAACGGTTCGTAAGCTTCAGGAGGAAGGCTTTGACGCCTTCAAAGTGAAGGTAGGATTAAATTCTTCCGAGGATGTGGCGCGGATTAAGTTCATGCGGGAAGCGATTGGAAATGATCAGTCGCTTATGGTGGATGCCAATCAATTCTGGGGAGTCGGAGAGGCCAAGGAACATGTCGCAAACTATGGACCGTTCGGATTGAAGTGGGTGGAGGAACCCATCGCACGGGATGACGTTCTCGGGTATCTTGAGCTTTCTGAAAGCTTCAAAAAGGAATCGTTTCAGTTTGCTTGTGGTGAGCACGCAGCTTCTCCGGTGATTTTTAAGCAGCTTCTTAAAAGTGGAGCGGTTGGGTATTGTCAAATTGATGCCGTAAGGGTGTCTGGGGTGAATGATGTGATGGCGATCATTTTGATGGCGGCAAAGTTTGGTGTGCCGGTTTGTCCGCATGGGGGAGGGATCGCGCTTTGCAATATGATTCAGCATTATGGGATGTGGGATCAAATTGCGGTGAGCGGCCATTCCAAGACGCAATTGGTGGAGTATATTGATTTTCTTCAAGATGCAGTAGAGCAACCGGTAAGGATGAAAGATGGGCACTACCTTGCTCCTGAGGCTCCTGGATGGGGCTTAGAATTCCGGGAGGAATTCCTGAGGGACCATACCTTTCCAAGTGGGAAAATTTGGAGTAGCCGACCAAAAGAAAAGTGTGGAGTTCACTTTGAATTTGAAACGGATTAGTATCTAACGTTATGGATTTAGAGCTCAAAGAGAAAGTAGTCGTAATAACGGGTGGTTCTAGGGGCATTGGCGCAGCCTGTGTCGAGGGTTTTGCCGCCGAAGGAGCGATTCCAGTTATCGTAGGTCGGTCGATGGGAGATGGCTGCGCCCTCATTAAGAAGTTGGGAAGAGGCCTTATGATTGAGGCCGAGCTCACTTCGGAGGAAGCCTGTGACAAGGCAATCCTCAAAGTCATTGAGACTTACGGTCGAATTGATGGAGTGGTTCATAACGCAGGAGTCAATGATCGAGTTTCTCTGCGAAGTGGAGTGGATGATTTTGTGGACTCGTTACAAAAGAATCTTGTACATGTTTATGCGCTCACTCACTTCGCTCTCGATGCTCTGATCGAGACGAAGGGTTTCATTGTGAATATTTCATCAAAAGTTCCTGAAACTGGACAGGGAGAAACCTCGGGGTATGCAGCTTCGAAAGGAGCGATGAATGCTCTGACACGGGAATGGGCTCTTGATCTCGCGGAATTCGGGATCAGGGTGAATGCGGTGGCTCCAGCCGAAGTCTTGACGCCAATGTATGAAGCGTGGGCCCAGGGAAAGGAAGATCCCAAGGGCTTTTTGACGGAAGTTTGCGAGCGAATCCCTTTGGGCCAACGAATGACGAGCGCGAAGGAAATCGCGAATACCGTTGTATTTTTGGCTTCCGGGAAATCTGGCCATACCACGGGGCAGATTGTTTACCCTGATGGCGGCTATGTACACCTAGATCGGTCGTATTAGAATATGATCAAAAAAATTAAGATCGCGAGAGAAGGGGTGCGAGCAAGTGGTTCGGTCGGCCCACCTGTTTTCTTGATTTGTGACGGGTTGCAATTTTGCGCGCGCCGGGCAGAATCTTTTTAAATGATCGTTCTTCTGTCACCTGCTAAGTCGTTGGATTATGGATCGCCGCTTTTGAGCAAGCGTTCCACCAAGCCGCGTTTCATTGAGGATTCCGCTGAACTTATTTCGCGCTTGCGGAAACTTTCGGTAGGGGATGTGGGTAGCTTGATGTCGATCAGTGCTAAGTTAGCGCAGTTAAATCATGATCGTTTTGCGACTTGGGAGAAGGAATTTACTAAAGAAAACTCCCGCCCTGCAATTTTGGCTTTCACCGGTGATGTTTACCAGGGGATGGAGCTAGATCACTGGGACAAGGCGGATTTTGATTTGGCGCAGAAGAGGATTCGAATTCTTTCCGGGCTATATGGTGTGTTGCGGCCATTAGATTTAATGCAGCCCTATCGTCTCGAAATGGGGACAAAGTTCACCAACAAGAAAGGAAAAAATCTATATGAGTTTTGGGGCGGTTCGCTGACGAAGTCCTTGAATGCCGATTTGAAAAAATCGGGATCTAACTATGTGGTCAATCTTGCCTCGAACGAATATTTTTCAGCGGTCAAAAAGAAAGATCTTAATGGAGAGCTTATCACGCCGGTCTTTAAGGACGAAAAGAATGGGAAATTTAAAATCATCTCCTTTTTTGCTAAGAAGGCGAGAGGGATGATGGCAGACCATATTATACGCAGCGGAGTCACCAGCCCCAAAGACTTACAGAGATTTAAAACTGCCGGTTATCGCTACTCCAAGCAAGATTCGGATGAATCCAATCTTGTGTTCCTACGCAAAGAAGGCGCGGCTTAACTAGTTGACGTAGGGTCGGGCCTGTTTGATGGAAATCTTACCTGACTCAGTAATTTTGAATTCGATCTCCATAGCGAAATCTCTATTGAACCGTTCGTTGTAGAGTGTTTTGAAGCGTGCATTGACGACTTTCAAATTCTCGACAAGGTCCAGAACTTGACGCCGAGTTAGGACGGTTTCGCCTTCTGGGACCTGGTTGGAGTAACGAATATATTGAATTTCGAATTGGGAGTTTCCGAAAAACTTCGCAGCGAGGAGCTCCTCTGGAGTGGAGTTAACTTCGGGGTTCGTAACTAGATTTTCTCCAGCCTGAGCATTAAAGTAGTAGCCTTCCCAGTCAGGATCGAAGATGTTTTTTGCGACAGCGACGCCGTTAGATTGCTCGTTTTTCTGATTAGGGTGAACGAGGATTCCCATGGCAGAAGAGAGGTGATTGATACGATAAAATTCGCGTTCCTCGTAAGCGCGGTAGTTCCAAAGGCTGGCCCAGACCTGTTTGACGCTTTTACTGATATGGCCTTCGTCTTCCTTGTGGGTGAATGAGTCGTAAAGACCAGCGCCATTGAAACTGGTGGTATCCTCCGCGTTGGCGCTGGAGCGAAGGCGCGGAGTAATATTAGGGGGCAAGTTATTTTGAAGTTCGGTCAGTTCTCTATACATCCATGGGGGCATAGTGCTTTTATTTTTTATGCGATCACGGAAGTTGGATAAAAGTGATTCCCGAAGTGCAGGATTACTTTTGAAGTCCGCATTAGAGATCATCGCCGCCACCTCCGGATAGAAGCGGTTGTGAATCATGAATTCGTGGTAAAAATGGAAGGGGATTGCAAAGCCATCAGGTGCGTTGTTCGGGAAAAGTCGTCGCAACTCAGCAACATTGGCGGCCTTTCCCCCAAATGAATCGCTCTCTGAGAAAGCGATCCCAGAGAGTGCCGTGATTTTGGTTTCACTTAGGTCCCGGGGCGGAGAGGATGACTTGGTTGGGCGGATCGACTCAAAGTAGTCCTCGACCTCGTCTTGGGTTGCTACCCGGATTTCGAACCCTTCTGCGGAGACACGGTAGTAAATATTTTGGCCTATGAGAGGCGCGATTTCGGGGCGGTTGGCAGCGCCTTCAATATAGGAGTTGGGAGTGTCGTTCTGTTGGGCTTTGAGATTGACGTGTGAGAGCGGTGTTTGGGGGACTTCGGTAATAATTCCCGAGACATAGGTAAGGTCGTTGGGAAGATTTTTGAAGATCACAATGTCGCGGGCGGAAAGAGTTTCCGTTCCAGTTGAGGCAACAAGGCGTCCGAAAGCTTCTTGTTGATTCATGGGCTGATAGGTAGTGCTGGAGAAAAGATTGTCAGTCTCGATCGTATGAATTGAAGAGGCGTCGTAGCGGGCTTGGTTTGCCCTTTGGAGTTGGCGCTGGGTTTCGCTGGGAGCGTGGTAGGCGAGGCGGGAGATGAAGGGCGCATTCTTCGCGATCATTTCGTAAGCCAGTTCGATCCATTCGAAGGCAACGGGATCTGTGGGCCAGAATTCGAGGGTATAAATTCCTTTGGAGCCATCGGGTGCGATGTAGTTATCATGCGAGACAAGAGATCCGGCGAGATTTTGGCGATTTACGGCGCTAATGTAGGTATTGCGGGTGAACTCGTTATAGTTCCGGGGGAAATTAAGAACGTTGATAGCGAAATCGTAGTGGTGTTGGTTTTGGTTAATATTAAAAAAGTAGAGTTCGGGATTCGTGCGAATGTTGGTAATGAGGAATTTAACTTCCCTTACGTTTTGAGCTCCGGGGAAATTGTCGCGTTTGGAAAGAGAATTGTAGTTTTCCTCGGTGGCGAGGAAGATGTTGCCGTCGAGAATTGAGATGGGGTTGGCTGGGTTGAGACCATGCCCTAGTGCAAGCTCATCGACATCACTGCGCCCATCGCCATCGGAGTCCAAAGGGAACCGGTTGGAAACTCGCTCAAGTTTGTAGAACCCGTTGGGTCGGGGTAAGACAGAGTCGCTAAGAATTGCCGATTTGCTTCCAGACGGGGATTTGAGGTCGACGGTTTGCCATGTTTGGAGGTCCCGTGATCGGAGCAGGCGAAAGTAGTGGGAAGGAGAAGGTTTGGAGCTGACTTCAAACTTTCCTTGCTCTCCGAGCGAAATGTCCCCCAAAACCTGCCCTGAAAGGGTGCTGATGAGGAGTAGGGAAAGAAGAAAGTCTTTCATAGTTACACTGCAAGAAGAGCACGGAAAGTCTTCGGGTCAATGGGCTTCCATCTTATTTCCCCCCGTGGCAATCAATACGAGACCCAAGGCGTAGGTAAATTTTTCCGTTGGCGATTGCCGGGGTGGCGTCGCTCCACTCCGATTCGGGGCCGGGGGAGAGGCTGCAACGTGACAGTTCTTCGTAGCCATCCGAAACATCGGCGGTGATTAATTGGCCTTCGCGTGAGAGGGCAATGAGCTTGCCATCGGCAATGATGGGTGAGGCATAAAAATTAGCCTGCATTTTTTGGGTCCATACTTCTTTGCCCGACCTGGCTTCAAGCGCGGTCAGCACTCCTCCATCGGAAAGAGCGAATACCGTTTTACCATTTGAAACGGGGGTTGGCACGTAAGGGGTTTTCCCTTTCATATGCCATGCAATTTCAGCAGCAGCTCCTTTGTTCGAGGGTGGGCGGACGGCAAAATAGACTCCGTTTTTACAGCCAACGGCGATGAGGGGTTCTTTGCTATTTGATCCAGCGAGAACATTGATGGGGGAAACAATCGTTCTTTGTTTCATGGTGTCGGGAAGCGTCCAGTTCTCCTTTCCGGAAGTGAAGTCGAGAGCGACCACTCCGTGAGCTTGGCTCGCGCAGATCACTTCGAACCCGGTTGAGCTTTTGTGCACCAAGGGGGTAATGTAGCTCGTTTTTTCACCGTTTCCTTGAAACCTTGTTTTCCAGGTCACTTTACCGGACTTTGCTGAAATGGTAGCGACGAATCCGTCGTCCATGTGAATGTGGGCGATGACAACTTGTTCTTGGTGAATGACTGGTTGAAGGCTGAACCCGTGTTGGGTTTTGACCTTTCCGATTTCGTAGTCCCAGAGCTTGGTTCCGGAATGGTCAAAGGCAGTGAGCATGGCTTTGTTATCGGTTCCGTTGAACCAACTGATGACGACAATGCTTTCATTCACGGCGGGGCTTGCTGCCGCGGTGTTATTGAATCGGTGGAGGTGGTAGTCCCCTACGGCTAGAAATTTACTCCAGAGGGTTTTTCCAGATCTGGCATCGAGGCAGAGCAAAGTGACAGCTTTCCTGTCGCGGTTTTCACTGGTAACGAAAAGTTTGTCTTTCCAAATGACAGGGGAACTGGAGCCCGGGCCAGAGAGCTTGGCTGACCACAAGAGGGTGTTTTCTCCAAGCTCGGTCGGAATCTTGGTAGAGGAAACTCCGGTGCCGTTTTCACCTCGGAAACGTGGCCACGTGTCTTGTGCAAATGAAGAGAGGATAAGGAGGGCAAAAAAAAGACAGGATTTCATGGGGGAAGATAGAGAGATTTCTTGGGCTGGGTTTTGGGCATAAAAGACGAGATGCTTTATGCTTTTCAGTTATTATGCATAACTTTCAAGTGTTCTTTTTTGGAGTCTAAGTGGGTCCAGGAAGAGTTTAGACAATTTTGTGGAATATTGTCACGACTTCGTCTGGTTGCGATCTTGGCAGGGAGCCTTCTGTATGATTTTGTTTCCTTGTGAAAATCCCCTTGGTGTTCTCAATTGTCGTGGTCGCTGTTTTCTTTGCTGCCGGGGCAGGGAAGGAAAAAGAGACGATACTTCGCGTAGCGACTTTCGATCTTGATGTAACACCGCCGGTGGGATCGGCAATGGCCTACACCATTGTTGAGAAGAGTCCGGAGCTTTCGTTAAGATGCCGGGGTGTTATTGTTTTAGGGGCAGGTAAACCAATTGTGATGTGCGCGATCGATTGGATCGGAGTTGCCAACGAAGGTTATGACCAATTCCGGGATGCCTTGGCAAAGGCTGCGGGCACTACGCGTGACCGGGTGGCTCTTCACGCGCTTCATCAACATGACGCGCCGGGGTGTGATTTTACAGCAGAGGAACTAGTAAAGAAATTTGGGCTGAAGGGATATGAACGGACGAAAGGCGATTTTCATAGAGAGGTGATTGGGCGGGCTGCAGCGGCTGTTCGTGATTCACTTCCTAAGGCGCAGAAAGTGACTCATTACGGGTGGGGTGAGGCTGCAGTGGAAAAGGTGGCCTCAAATCGTCGACTTTTGGGACCCGATGGAAAAGTGAGAGCGGTTCGTTACACGACGACGCGCGACCCAGCGCTGCGAGCGGAGCCGGAAGGCACGATTGATCCGGATGTGTCGTTGCTCTCGTTTTGGAGTAACAACAAGCCCGTAGCGGTATTGAGTTACTATGCTTGTCATCCTCAGAGTTATTATCTCACGGGGACGCCGAGTCCGGACTTCCCAGGTATTGCTAGGTTCATGCGTGGGCAGGGGGTGCCCGAGGCCTTGCATCTGCACTTCAACGGAGCGGGTGGAAATCTCGGGGCTGGAAAATACAACGATGGGAATAAGGAGAACCGCATGATTCTGGCAAATCGAATGGCCGAGGCGATGCTTAAGGCCTGGAATGCGACGAAGAAGTGGGAGGTTGGT
>Ga0213863_10000096_pt1 | contig 65983 bp, 54 predicted proteins | sample PICome_8_FD_160128 | JGI IMG/M metagenome (GOLD analysis project Ga0213863, IMG submission 160128) | Coastal seawater microbial communities near Pivers Island, North Carolina, United States - PICO497 | ecosystem: Environmental > Aquatic > Marine > Coastal | place: USA: North Carolina...
GGGCACCAGTGTGCCACGCAGCTGCAGCTCGTGAGCAAATACATTGAGCAGTACTTCTGAGTCGGAGTCGGTATTCAGATGTCGCAGATCAGCGCGGAAAATATGCTCACGCAACTCATCGGCATTGGTCAGGTTGCCATTGTGCGCAACAAAGATACCGTAGGGAGAGTTTACGTAAAGCGGCTGGGCCAACGCTGGGCCTGAGCTGCCCGCTGTTGGATAGCGCACATGGCCAATACCCACATCGCCGACAAGGCGCATCATATGGCTGCGGCGGAACACATCCCGCACCAGGCCTTCGCCTTTGCATTGATGCAACTCGCCATTGGCTTCGGTGACAATACCTGCGGCGTCTTGCCCGCGATGCTGAAGCATTGTCAGCGCATCATAAAGCCGTAAATTTACGTCTGAAGTTCCAGAGATTCCAACCACACCACACATGGGCTATATCCAACTCGTTAAGTAGTTTTTAACTGCGCCAGCCGCTTCTCTTCCCCAGGTTTCAAACCCCTGAAACATAGGAATCAAAGCTGATGACGTCCACCAGGCATCTTGATCAACCGGCACTGCTTTGGGCAGTATTATCACTATCGCCAGCACAACCAACAACCCTCTAAACACACCAAAAACCAATCCTAACGTCCTGTCTGTTCCGCTCAATCCTGTTGAGGTAACCAGTTTTCCCAATAAAAAATTAACTATCCCACCGAGCAACAATGTGCCCACAAACAAACCACCCCAGGCGGCTAGCTGGCGTATAGACGCCAGTTCAATAAAGTTGACCAACAGCTCTGCGGCTGTCTCTTTAAAGGTCATGGCGATAACAAAGGCCGCAACCCAGATCACCAGCGACATCGCCTCTTTGACAAACCCACGTACCAGGCTAATAAGCCCAGATATGGCCACAATGCTCAGTATTGCGATGTCTGCAGTTGCTATGTCCATAGTATTTTCGCGGCGCCTCTAGGGAACCATGTTCACAACATCTGCACTGACACCGAAGGCGGCATCTATCTCAGCCTTGTTGTCCAGCGCTCGACGCTTGTGCACATATGGGCCCACAAACACCTGATGGTATGCTTTGTTCTGCACCATTACTTTTTTGCTAAAGGCCTTGTAGTTGCCACCGCGCAGTCGCTTAACCAGCTCCGAGGCATTGGCTTTGTCAGTGAAACTGCCCACTTTAATCTGCCAGGATTTTGGCAGACCCTGATCATTGAGACCATAGGGTTTTTCATCAACATCTGTAGCACTAGTAGATTTTTGCACATCAAAAATTGGTTGAGTCAGGGGCTGGTCCGACAGCTCTGCCGGACGCTGGGCCTTAGCTACTGCAACGGCTTTGATATCTGGTACTGGCGGCAGCTTGCTGGTGCGATCCACGCGGCTGGGATCGGCAAAATCAAATAGCACGGGCAGCACAATCACACCAAGAGCGCCGAGCACAAGAGCGCCAAAAATTCGCTGCTTTAATCCATTAGTCACTAGAGACCTCTGCCAAAATCAAATTTAACACCGCCGCAACGGTATGAAATGAACCAAAAACAATAATTCTGTCCGCCGGCGAGCACGCGGCCACGGCATTTAAAAATGCCTCTTCAACCGATTGATGCAAACTGCCTGACTGGCCGGCATTGTATAACAATTCCAGCAGAGATTGCCCCTTGGTCGCCCTCGGGCTGTCGCTTATTTCGGCAATATTCCACTGGTCGATTACTGGGCTTATGGCACTGACAATGCCCGACCAGTCTTTATCATCCAGAACCGAGGCCACGGCCACATTGTTGGCCTCAAACTGCGCCAGACTTGCTGCCAATACGCCCGCTGCGGCGGGGTTATGAGCCACATCCAAAATCACTTCGATACCGCGAAAAATCATACTCTGCCGACGACCGGTCAGGCCTACCACCCCAAGGGCGGTGCGACTGCTCTCGGCATCCAAATCAATACCAGCAGCCAAAAGAGCCTGCAATGCCAGAGTTTTATTGACCGGCAATAGCCCGAGGCCGTTGAGATGCTCGAAGCGCACTGGCCCATGCTCGCCGACTAGATTGGCGGTAAAGCTTGGACCTTCTGTGAAAGAGAAATCTGTGCCGGCCAACAGAGCCTTGGCGCCGGTGTCCGCAATCATCTGGGTAAAGCCCGAGGGATGGTCCTGCTCGCCCACAATCAATGGCCGCCCTGCCGTTGCAATACCCAGTTTTTCGCGGGCGATCGCTTCTCTGGTATCACCCAGCCAATCTTGGTGATCCAGCGCGATGCTGGTCAATACAGCCACGTCTGCATCAATAATATTAATGGCATCAAGCCGGCCGCCGAGCCCAACTTCCAGCAGCATAACCTCGGGCATGGCCTGATGAAAAACCACCAGTGCGGCCAGAGTGCCAAACTCAAAATAAGTGAGGGATATGCCCTGGCACTGAGCCTCGATTAGCTCAAAAGCTTGAACAATAATTGCATCGGAAACAGGTTTGCCCGCCAAACAGATGCGTTCGTTGTAGGCCAGAAAGTGCGGTGAGGTAAACATGCCCACCGTATGACAATGCTGCAATAACAGGGCCTGCATGCTGGCCAGGGTAGAACCTTTGCCATTGGTACCAGACACAGTGATTGCCAGGGGGGACTGATTGAAGTTGTGAGCAGATTGCAGGCGCCGCCAGACGGTGGCGACTCTGTCTAGTCCTAGCTCTATCTCACTGGGGTGTCTGCTCTCAAGCAGCTGCAGCCAATCGTGCAGACTGCGTTTAGGCATCAGCGGGTTCTGGCAGGTTCATGAATTTGGACAGGATGCTGCCCAGACGGTCGCGCATTTCGTCGCGGCCGACAATCATATCGATGTGACCCTTCTCCAGCAAAAACTCACTGCGCTGGAAACCTTTGGGCAATTTTTGACGAATGGTTTGCTCAATAATGTTGGGACCGGCAAAGCCAGCGCGGGCACCGGGCTCGGCAACATTCAAATCACCCAACATGGCCAAACTGGCAGAGACGCCACCATAAACTGGGTCGGTCATCACCGACACATAGGGCACGCCAGCGGCACTGAGACGCTCGAGTACGGCACTGGTCTTGGCCATCTGCATTAGAGAAATCAATGCCTCTTGCATACGAGCGCCACCGGTGGCGGAGAAACAAATAAAGGGCCGTCGCTGCTCCAGAGCCAGATTCGCGGCGCGGGTAAATTTCTCACCCACCGCATAGCCCATGGAGCCACCGTGGAAAGCAAACTCAAAGGCACAGGCCACAACGGGCATGCCCTTTAACGTGCCACTCATCGCGATAAGCGCGTCTCTCTCGCCGGTCTTTTTCTGGGCATCGCTGAGGCGATCTTTATACTTTTTAACATCTTTAAACTTGAGGCGGTCTATGGCTTCAACGTCCTCAGCAACCTCTGTGCGGCCATCCCTGTCGAGAAAAATATCGAGACGACGGCGTGCACCTATACGCATATGGTGCTCACATTTGGGACAGACATCGAGGTTGCGTTCTAATTCAGGTCGATACAGCGGAGAGGCACATTTGGGGCATTTTTTCCATAGACCCTCGGGCACAGAGTTAGCACGTTCGTTTTTACTAGAAGCGGGACCTGCAGGTCTAATGCGTTTCAGCCAGTTCATTTATTACCTTTTCGCTAACATTAAGCAGTTGATTGGTACCCGGTTGGGCCCTGCCAGAGGTGACGCATTCTAGCATGCCAATACCTCCGGAGATAAGGCCCACAGCATTTTTTTAGCCCGTTGCCCGATTGGATTCTTTTAATATAGCCGAATCTGTTCAGGCTTGTTTGGCATTGGCAATAAAAGCCGCAACTTTTGCCGCCTCTTTGATACCAGGCGAGGCCTCTACCCCGCCACTGACATCCACCATATCCGGCTTCACCAATGCCACCGCCTGAGCCACATTGTCGGGGCGCAAACCACCGGCCAAAATAAGCCGGAAGTCTCTGTGGCTGGGCAGACGATTCCAATCAAACTGATGGCCAGTGCCACCGTATTGGTCATCCGCCCAGGCATCAAAGAGATAACCGCCCTGGGCATCATAGGCTGCAACCTCGGCGTCTATATCCAACCCCTCGCGCATGCGAATGGCCCTGATATAGGGAAACTTAAACTGCTGACAAAATGCCGGACTCTCGTCCCCATGAAACTGGATTAGATCCGGCTGCACCTCAGCGATGACCTGTTGCACTGTCTCTGCATTGGCATTGACCAGCAGTACCACACACAGAGCCGGGGCTTTGATCACTGCGCGAATCTCGGCGGCGCGCTGAATATCCACGCAACGCGAGCTTTTATCATAGATGACCAACCCCAGCGCATTAGCGCCGGCATCCTGCACCATAAGCGCTTGCTCTGGGGTGGTGATACCACAAATTTTTACCTGTACTGACATGATAGGTTCTCGGTTACTTAAGCTGATCTGGCAAAAACATCGGCCCGGTGGGTAGTTCGGGCATAGCAAAATGCTCGGGGTAATCTACATCCACCAGATACAACCCATTGGAGGGCGCCGTGGCGGCACTTTGACATCTGTCGCCATCTTCCAGCAACTTTTTTATCCAACTGGGTTGCTGGCGGCCAAAACCCACTTCTAACAATGAGCCCACCATATTGCGCACCATATGCAACACAAAGGCATTGGCCTTAACTTCGAACACTAGCAACTGGCCTACTCTGTAGATATTGGCGCTCATGACATTGCGAAAAGGTGACAGTGACTGACAGCCCGCACCTCTAAAAGCAGAGAAATCCTGTTCGCCCAACAGATACTGGCAAGCCTCCTGCATCGCGGCACTATTAATGGGGAATTTTATCCAGGTCACGCCATTGGCTAGCAGCGCAGGCCGCGCTTTACTTGGGGCAATAACATAGCGGTAGGTGCGCGCCGTGGCACTGAAGCGCGCATGAAAATCTGCCCCCATCTGATCCGCCCATACCAGTGAGATGCTGTCTGGCAATTGGCTATTAGCGCCCTGTACCCAGCTGTGACCAGTGCGGTCGGCACTGGTATCAAAATGAATAACCTGATGACTGGCGTGAACTGCGGTGTCGGTGCGCCCGGCGCAGCCGAGCACTGTGGGGCTATTGGCCACATAACTCAGGGCGCGTTCTAACTCTGCCTGCACCGAGGGGCTGTGCTTCTGTTTTTGGAAGCCGCAAAAAGCACTGCCGTCGTATTGAACGACGGCAGCGTAGCGTTTTATCCCACTTGGCAAGCTCTGGCCTTCGGGAATCCTGCAATTCGGGGTATAGACCCAATCAGGCACGGTTATTGTCCACTGTTGTTAATTGCTGATACTGTCTAGCAATGCTTGTGCTTTGGCTTTATCTGCGCCATCAGCCTCATCAATAATTTCCGCCAATATCTCGCGAGCGCCCTCCGCGTCACCCATTTCAATATAGGTGCTGGCAAGGTCCATTTTTACATCGACGGAATTTATCTCGTCAACATCATCCATCCCTTCAAAACTATCCAAATTGGATGATATATCTTCGAGGGCCGCGGCTTCTGCGCCCATAGTTTGCTCTAAGGCTTCAACCCCGGGCAAGCTAAAGTCCATATCTTCAACATCGGGCTGGGTATCAGCGGCCTGGTTTGGCTCTTGGGCACTGACAGGCTCAATCTGCTCAAAGGCATCACCGGATTGTTCTTCATCAGATGCGCTGGCTTGTGCTGGCTCTTCAGCGGGGCTGACATCAGAGAAGATCCCACCGTCCATAAAGCTATCGTCAAGGAAATCTTCATCGAGTACGGATTCTGCCAGCTCATCAATAATTTGATCGTCGGCGGTTTCGAGATCTGCGAGGCTATCGGGCTCTGGCTCTTCTATAGGAGACGCTGAGGGTTCATTATCAAGGGACGCTGAGGGCTCTTCATCCGACACCGAGGGCTCTTCGTTAGCGGAAGCTGAGGGTTCTTCATCCGACGCTGAGGGCTCTTCATTAAGCGACGCCGAGGGCTCTCCATCCGACGCTGAGGGCTCTTTATCAAGAGAAGCCGAGGGCTCTACATCCGACGCTGAGGGCTCTTCAATAATATTGGATACATCATCCTCTGGGCCAAGAATAACCGAGGCCATGGCGGTGGCCACCTCATCACCTGTTCTTTCAATTTCAAGGAATAGGGGCTTTAACTCGTCTCTCCGCTCTTCTCTAAACAGGACTTCCATCAGTTTTAAGCGACTGGCGGTATCTTCTGGATCTGCTGCCCGTGCCTGCTCAAGAATCTCTATGGCCTGGTCCACATTGCCCAGAGACAGATAGACCTCTGCTTCTGCAGCGGCCTCAACCATTGAGTCAAAGATCTCTGGGCTGACAGCGGCGTCTTCTTCAGCAAATATTTCTTTATCAGTTTCATCAAACAGCTGGTCTTCAGGGTTTAGTTCAAGACCATCGAGGTCATCGACCAACAGGTTGGACTGTGTATCAACGGCGGCATCCTGATCGTATTCCTGATAACCTGCCGACTTTAGGTTTTCTTCTAATGTCTCGCTGGCCTTGTCGACACTTTTATTAGCGCGACGCAACAGGACCACCAGCGTCAGTATGATCAACACCAGCCCAACCCATACATACCAAGGCTGGCTCTCAAGCTGGGCCATCAGATCATCCGCAGACTTGGATTTTGGGGCTGCTTTGGCGACTGGGGCCAGAGCGGCCTCTTGGCTTTGCTCCGCCGCTGCTGGCTGCTCCTTAACTACCGCTGCACCTTGCACTGGGCTCTCGACTGTTTGGGCCTCCGCCGCATTTTGCTCTTCTGCCACTTCTACCAGCGTTGCCATGGTGTCCACCTGAGCTTCCAGCAACATCATGCGCTCGCGCAGCTCATTGTTCTCAAGCTGGGTCTTGCTCATCTCATCCTGAGCAACGCTCAGCTTTGAACTCAACTGCTCAACGTTGTCGGCGGTTGCTGGGGCGTCGGCGCCTGACTCAGTACCTTGATCAACAGCCTCGGCAGAAGATGACAGGGCCGTTTGATCTTCGCCAACTGTGTCGCTGTCAGCATCGTAGACGGTGATCAGCTCTAGACGACCGGCGCCGGTGTCCTCCGGCACGCTGTAATCAGGCTCTGGAAAAAGATCCTCACCTGTCGATTGCAGCTGCTCGGGCGCAGGCTCGTCGCTTTGTGGTGGTGCCTGATCACTGGCTTTCTCCGGCTCAGCGAGGCCAATCTGTGTGGCGACGATGTCATCTTCCTCACGACTGATTTCCGACTCTGATGGCAAGCGCAAAATCGCGCCTTTTTTCATACGGTTGGCATCGCCACGCACAAATGCACTGGGGTTCTGACTGTAAAGCGCATCCATGGTTTGTAAAATGGTCAAACCTCTGGGGCGCAAGCGCTTGGAGACATTCCACAGAGTGTCACCAACCACCACAATATGCTCGGCTCCAGATAGCTGCAACGCCGCTGGGCTAGCTGTGGCTGGTGTTGATTGAGCTGGTGCAACCTCTGCGGTGGTTTGTTGCTCGCTGTAGACTGGAAGATCCAGCAGCAATGTGTATTCCCGCAACAGGCGCCCAGAGGGCCATTCCAACTGCACCAAAAAGTCCAGGTAGGGCTCAACCACCGGCTGTTCGCTAGTAACTTTGATAACAGTGTCGTTGGCGGCATTTTTACCCAGGGTAAAATCTAGCTGAGTCAGGTAGTACTCTCTGCTGATGCCAGCCTGGATAAATGCCTGAGCCGGCGCCAGTTGCACCAGCAGCATCTGTTCGTCAATGCCCTCAATATTGTTGAGCACAATCTCTGCCTCGAGGGGCTCGTTGAGAGATGATTTCAGGATGATGTCTCCAAAACCAACGGCGAATGCCATGGCGGTATAAAACACAGCGGCGATTGCCGACCCAGCTACAAGTTTGGCTGACCATTTCCTGATTTTCATGATTTTATCCTGTTTTGCACAGCACATTGCCAACTCAGCAAATCTGGCATTCAAACATGCCTACTGAATGGGCGTAACAATTATCTAAAACCAAATTCTAGAGGTTGCGGTGAGATTTTCTAGTAATAGTTGTAATATTTAGCCGATTATTGGTCGAAAAACAGCTTAATCCCATAAAAAAAGGGCGAAAACCGATTAAATTCAGTTTCGCCCTCTTTGTGCCTCAGCGTTAAACCAATTGCTGATTAGTCGATCAGAATCCTCAGCATGCGCCGCAAGGGCTCAGCAGCACCCCAGAGCAACTGATCACCAACCGTAAATGCCGACAGGTACTGTTCGCCCATATTCATTTTGCGCAACCGTCCCACTGGCACATCAAGGCCACCGGTTACCGCCGCTGGCGTCAGATGAGCCACGGAGGATTCTTTATCATTGGGGACAACCTTGGCCCACTGATTGGCTTCGGCGAGCATGGATTCAATTTCATCCATGGGCACATCCTGAGTCAATTTGATGGTCAGCGCCTGACTGTGACAGCGCATTGAGCCTATACGAACACAGAGGCCATCCAAGGGAATTGGGCTACCTTGGCGATTGAGAATTTTGTTGGTCTCTGCTTGATTTTTCCACTCTTCGCGGCTCTGGCCATTCTCCAGCTGGGCATCAATATAGGGCAGTAAGCTGCCAGCCAAGGGATAGCCCCAGTTGTCCACAGGAAAACTGTCTGAGCGCAAGGTCTCTGTTACCTGGCGATCAATATCCAAAATAGCTAAGGAGGGATTGGCCAGCGCATCGGCAACGGACCCTTTGATAACGCCCATCTGATTAATCAGCTCGCGCATATTTTTTGCACCAGCCCCAGAAGCCGCCTGATAGGTCATGGACGAAGCCCATTCCACCAGGTTGGCGTTAAATAGCCCACCCAGACTCATCAGCATCAAACTGACAGTGCAGTTGCCGCCAATAAAGTCTTTGACCCCATTGGCTAAGCCATCTTTTACCACCGACATATTCACTGGGTCGAGCACGATAATGGCGCTGTCGTCCATGCGCAGCGCGGAGGCCGCATCAATCCAGTAGCCGTCCCAGCCTGCTTTTCGCAGCTGCGGATAGACTTCTTTGGTGTAGTCGCCACCCTGACAGGTGAGGATAATATCCATTTGCTTGAGGGCCTCAATATCAAATGCACTCTGTAGCAATGGTATGTCTACCCCTACATCTGGCCCTGCCTGACCGGCCTGCGAGGTGGTGAAGAAGATTGGCTCTATCTGGGCGAAGTCATTTTCTTCACGCATTCTGTCCATCAGCACTGATCCCACCATGCCACGCCAACCAATAAATCCCGTTTTTTTCATCTGTCTGAACCCTTAGTTAATTCTGTAAATCTTTTTGTTAATAGCTGTGCTGATGGTATGTGCCAGGCTCGAGCCGGGCACTTGCATTGCTGACGAGGGTCACCATGGCTTTGCCTCCACCGAATCGACCTTAAGCACCAAAAGCTTAAAGCGCCGCCACCACCGCATCACCCATCTCAACCGTACCAACCCGCGTCATGCCATCTGTGTAAATATCTCCAGTCCGCAGTCCCTGATCCAGCACATTACTCACCGCTTTCTCAATGGCATCCGCAGCCTCAATGGCATCCAGCGAATAGCGCAACATCATCGCCACTGACAGAATAGTGGCCAATGGATTAGCCACCCCCTGCCCCGCAATGTCCGGCGCCGAACCATGGCAGGGCTCGTACATACCACCACCGTCTTTATCCAGCGACGCAGATGGCAACATGCCGATAGAGCCGGTTAACATCGCCGCCGTATCGGACAAGATATCGCCAAACATATTGCCAGTGACAATCACATCAAACTGCTTGGGTTCCATCACCAACTGCATAGCAGCGTTATCCACATACATATGACTGAGCTCTACCTCTGGGTAATCTGCCGCCATATCGCTAATGACCTCTTTCCAAAGCACCGTGGCCTCCAGCACATTGGACTTGTCCACCGAGCACAGGCGTTTGCCGCGCACCATGGCTGCCTCGAACGCCATCTTGCCAATACGCCGAATCTCCGACTCATTGTATTTGTAGGTGTTGTAGCCCTCGCGCTCGCCATTTTCCAATGTGTGAATGCCGCGGGGCTCACCAAAGTAGATGCCACCCACCAGCTCGCGAACAATCAAAATATCCAGGCCAGAAACAAATTCTGGTTTGAGTGAAGACGCATGAGCCAGCTGCGGATACATGATGGCCGGGCGCAAGTTACCGAATAAATCCAGCTCCGAGCGAATGGTCAGCAGACCTTTTTCCGGGCGCAGATGGCGCTCTACATCATCCCACTGTGGGCCGCCCACCGCGCCAAGCAAAATGGCATCGCTGGCCCGAGCCTTATCCAAAGTCTCCTTGGGGCAAGGCTCGCCCACGGCATCAAGCGCGGCGCCGCCCAAGTGGGCGTAATCCAATTCAATGTCCAGATCAAACTGCTCACTCACTCGCTCTAAAACCTTCACCGCTTCGGCGACGATCTCGGGGCCGATATTATCTCCGGGCAATACCAATACTTTTTTCATTTAATCGCTCCAAATACCCAGGGGTACTGCTTTGCACGATCAGCCTCATAGGCCTTGATGGCATCAGCCTCTTGCAAGGTCAAACCAATTTCATCCAGGCCGTTTAACAGGCACTCTTTGCGAAACTCGTCAATCTCAAAATTAAACACATGGCCAGAATCTGTGGTTACCGTTTGCGCGGGAAGGTCAACGCTGAGCTGATAACCTTCCTCGGCATCCATCTCTTTAAACAAAATATCCACCTGTTCTTCGGTTAACACCACCGGCAACAAGCCATTTTTAAAACAGTTGTTGTAGAAAATATCTGCGTAGCTGGGCGCAATCACCGCATTAAAACCATAGTCCTCAAGCGCCCAGGGCGCATGTTCACGGCTGGAGCCGCAGCCAAAGTTTTTTCTTGCCAGCAATATTGACGCGCCTTTAAAGCGAGCCTGGTTTAGGGGGAAATTCGGATTGACAGGCCGATTTGAGCAATCAGCGCCCGGCTGACCTACATCCAGATACCGCAACTCATCAAACAGGTTGGGGCCAAAGCCACTGCGCTTGATGGATTTTAAAAACTGCTTGGGGATAATCATATCCGTGTCCACATTGGCGCGATCCATAGGACCGACCAAACCACGGTGTGTAGTAAATGCTTTCATTATTGATCACCCCCAGCAAACTCACGCACATCAACAATATGCCCAGCCACCGCAGCGGCTGCCGCCATTGCCGGACTCATTAAATGGGTGCGACCGCCATTGCCCTGACGACCTTCAAAATTGCGGTTGCTCGTGGAAGCACAGTGCTCCCCCGCCCCTAACTTATCCGCATTCATGGCCAGACACATGGAACAGCCCGGCTCCCGCCAGTCCATACCTGCCTCAATAAAGATTTTATCCAGCCCCTCAGCCTCAGCCTGAGCCTTGACCATCTGGGACCCCGGCACAATCAAAACCTGCTTTACCGAGCTGGCCACAGAGCGGCCCTTGGCCACAGCTGCTGCCGCGCGCATATCTTCAATGCGGGAGTTGGTGCAAGAGCCAATAAACACACGATCTACCTTGATGGAGTTAATCGCCTGCCCGCCCTCAAGGCCCATATAGTCCAATGCTCGCTCAAGGCCTTTGCGCTGCTCTTCACTGGGCTGCTCATCCAATCTGGGCACAGAAGCCGTGACTGGCGCCACCATCTCAGGGGATGTACCCCAGGTCACCTGAGGCGCAATATCATCGGCATGCAATACCACCTCAGTGTCAAACACCGCATCAGCATCGCTGGTGAGGGTGTTCCAGTAAGCCACTGCCTGCTCAAACATCTCGCCCTTGGGCACAAACTGGCGCCCTTCGCAGTAATCAATGGTCTTCTGGTCCACCGCCACCATGCCCACCCGGGCACCGGCTTCAATGGCCATATTGCACACTGTCATGCGCCCCTCAATCGACATATCGCGGAACACAGACCCGGCAAATTCAATGGCATGCTCATTGCCACCGGCAGTACCAATCTTGCCAATAATCGCCAAGACAACATCCTTAGGGGTCACTCCAGCGCCCACAGTGCCATCGACAGTCACGCGCATATTTTTCATCTTCTTGGCTACCAGACACTGAGTCGCCAACACATGCTCAACCTCAGAGGTACCAATGCCGTGGGCCAGACAGGCCAGCGCACCATGGGTCGCCGTGTGGGAATCACCACAGACCACGGTCATGCCCGGCATAGTGGCGCCCAGCTCCGGGCCCATCACATGGACAATGCCCTGCCCCATTTCATTGATCTTAAATTCCTTGATGCCGTAGAGGTCGCAGTTATCATCCAAGGTCTGCACCTGAATCCGCGATACTTCATCGGTCATACCCGCCACACCGGCATCGCGCTCAGATTTGTCGGTTGAGATATTGTGGTCCGGCGTTGCAATATTGGTATCCAGACGCCAGGGCTTTCGATTAGCCAGACGAAGGCCTTCAAATGCCTGTGGTGAGGTCACCTCGTGGATCACATGGCGATCAATATAGATTAGCGATGAGCCATCGCTATTCTGTTTAACAAGGTGGCTGTCCCACAGCTTGTCGTAAAGTGTTCTTCCCGTCATAACTCTCTCCCAGAGAATTCCGATATTGCGCCCATTGTAAACCTGCCTTATGATGAATAAAATTCATATTTAGCATGCCTAGCATTCTTATGAGGAATGAAATGGACAATCAGAATATCAAGGCCTTTATTACCGTGGCCCATTGCGGTTCATTTTCTGAGGCGGCCGAGCAGCTGTACCTGACCCAGTCGGCCATTAGCAAGCGTATTGCCCAGCTGGAGCATCAGGTGGGCAAAAAACTATTTGACCGCTTTGCCCGCCAGGTGAGCCTGACAGAAGCTGGCGCCGAGCTGCTGCCCAGAGTCAAACGTATTCTTCAGGACTATGAAAACGCCCTGCAGGCAATCAGCGACCTCTCGGGCGAGGCCAGCGGCACTCTTCGCTTGGCAATCAGTCACCACCTTGGATTGCACCGCCTGCCGCCAATACTCAAACAGTTTGCCCAGCAGTATCCTGGTGTGACCCTGGATATTGAGTTTATGGATTCAGAAAAAGCCTACGAGCTGGTGCTGCAAGGTCAGTCTGAGGTGGCGGTGATTACCTTGGCTCTGGAACCCCAGCACAATATTGATAGCAAGGTGATATGGAATGACCCGCTGCGGTTTATCTGCGCCCAGGATCACCCTCTGGCACAGATCCCCCAGCCCTCTCTGAGCGATCTGGCGGAGTACTCGATTATTTTGCCGGGCATCAATACCTACACGGGGCAGATTATCCAGACGCTTTTTAAGCGGGAAGGCATACCATTAAAGGCCCCCATGTCCACCAACTATTTGGAGACCATAAGCACGATGGTAGAGGTGGGACTAGGCTGGAGTGTGTTGCCAGAGACGCTGGTGAGGGGCCTGCATGTCATGCCCTTTGAGGACGTGAAGATTGAGCGAGAGCTGGGGTATATACACCACACCAAAAGAAGCCTGTCTAATGCGGCAGTGGCTTTTTTGGCTCTATTATCTACCGCCACTCAGATCTAAATTGCTCTACCATAGCAGCGCGATCCTCTGTCTTGGGGTGAGTCGATAAAAAGCCCTCTAGCGCATCCATCTGCCCCAGCTCTTCATTGCCATCGGCTTCAACCATTCGCAACATAATGGCGCCAAAGGCATCTAGATCCAAACCGGTGCGGTGCATCTGCTCAAGGGCAAAAAGATCGGCTTCGCGCTCGAAGTCTCTGGAATAAGACAGGTCGGCAATAACCGCGGGAATGCCCACCACTAGGTCCAATGTCTCTAGATCACCCACTACAAACAGCAGCAATATGGCGGTCATGGAGTTTTGCAATGTACGGCGTAAAAAGTGCCGCTGCTCTAAATGGCCAAGCTCGTGAAATAATACGGATATCAGCTGATCGTCACTGTCCGCCAGCTTAATCAGCTCGTCAGTAAACACAATATCGCCTCCGGGCAAGGCTAGGGCATTAACCCCGATCCCGGTGCGAAAATGCAGCACTGGGTTGAGATTACTGTGCTGATCGAGATAAGGCTGGAACAGCTCACGAAGATTATCTTGCTCTTGCTGAGTCAGTTCGGACTGTTCAAATATTGCGCTGTCGAGCACTTTCATTTGGGTGTCGAACTGATCAACCATCACTGCCGGCATATTGTGGGCCAATGAGTTAGCCATGCGGGGTATGCCCTGAGAGATGGTTAACCAGGTAACCACCAGGGCAATCGCCAGGGAAACGGTAATCAGACCAAAGTGGCTTTCGAGGCGATGCATTAGGGAGACAGTGGCGCCAGCTTTGAGCGCTTTGATCATGTCGTCAATCTGCTGGTTTTGCTCTGACACCAACAGACCACCATCGGGCAGGTAGAGTTCTCTGGGTGTGTTTCCCAAGCGCGAGCTGATTTTTATATCGGCAAAATTATAGCGGCCGAGTTCGGCATTATTATTGACATCGCTCAGCACTAACATGGCTGTTGAACGATTGAAAATATCTAACCCCACCGAGGTGCGATTAGAGGTTTTTCCATCTAAATAATAGCCGGTGATCACTCGACTTAAACACCAAAGTCCATGACTTGACCAAACTCTTCACCGAAGGCGGTGACGTTTTCCCGCTCTGCCGCAACAAAGTCATCCATCGAACCGTTGACATTGAAGGTGATGCAGCTGGTGATGTATTTGATGGTTCTGATTTGCGCGGCCGGCAAATATAAACCCAGAGTAACCACAATGAGGAAGAAATTGATCACCATCACTTTGCTGTATCCCGCAACCGTCATATTGGCATCGAAACCATGCTCTGCCAATTGCAGGCGCATGTAATAGAGGTTGCTGGTGGCGACAATAAAATAAGCGATCAAAACAAAGTATGCGAGCACGGCCAAGAGCGTTGCCAGCCCTGGCACAAAACCGATTAGCAGAGCATAGATGATAGCGGCAACAATACCTACACCAATGACTGTTAAAAAGATCATCCCATAGTCTTTGAAGGTGCCATTAAACTGAAAGTTGGTGGTGCCATAGGCAGCGTTGTTAGCTTGGTACTGTGAACCTTTAAGAAAAGCCAGGGGATAAAGCAGACCTAAGGTCAGCAGCCCAAGCAGGGGGTATAGGTAGATAACCGAAAAGGCTTCACCGTAGCTTGCCGAAAAGCGGAACTGGATATTTTTATAGGCGGTATTGCGCATTCTAAAAGCTAGGGACTGGTTGACGAAAAACGGAATACCAAAGATCAGGGCAATCGCAAAAATAACGCTAAATAGTGGACTGATTCCTCCGGCCACTGAGACCGCAATAAAGATACCCACGGCCAGCAAACGAGACTTTAAAATTGTCAGAGGCTCGGCCAAAAAGCTAAAGGAATTGCCGTCTATGAACGTATTGGAATAAAGGTAGCGCTTATTTCTAACGGTTGCCCAGGCTGAGTAGATACCCAGTGTGACAATCGACAGAACAATATTCACCACCCATATTTTAAAGTATTCTAGGCCGTCGCCTTTAAATTCTATGGGTAGTTTTTTTGTTTCAGACTGGTCATTGGTTGCACTCGTAGACTCTTGGTCGGACATTTCAAACTCCAAATAATTATTGTTTTTTATGTTTGGCTCCTGATTTACACCAAAGTACCTTTTGATAGAAACTATAAACACAGGAGGGCTATCTAAAAATGAATATACTGCGCAGATCCACCTAATTCAACCAAGCACCGTTATAGATCAGACTCCAAAGCGCGAATCAGATCAGTAAACTCTTTGCTGCTGTCGGGGCTCAGCTGGACTAAAATCTTATGGGCTTCAAGCACTTGGCGGCGGACCGCATCAATATCAGAACTCACTGTTTCAATATCTTCAAGTTCAGCATCAATATCCGGTACCTCTTGAAAAATATCAATAATCTCTTCAAAGCCCATGCATTCTAGGGTTCTCAAAATACTTGGGTTTTGGCAAAACAGCTGGATATTGATGGCGTATTCTTTACGACAGTGAAGGGCTAGCTTGGCAATGAGGCCTAGGGTTGTGCTGTCCACAGCCTCGGCCTCAAGCATATCAATGACCACCTGCTTAACATCCTGACTGCCAAAGATGGTGTCCATATGGCGGTTTAACGAGCCGCACAATGTCACCCGCACATCGCCGCTAAACTTCAGGAGATAGACCCCCTCTTTTTCGGAGACTAAAATCGTACCTGCGGCCAATTACATGCCCCCCGTCAGCAGCAACACGGAGATATCGTCTTGGGGATCTTCAATGTAATCAATAAATATTGCTTCTTTAAGCTGGTCTATATTGCTCGAACTGGTAGACAGATAGCGCAAGAGGGTCTGTTCTTTATCGACAATTTCTTTATCCGGCACCAGATCGTAAACGCCGTCAGATAACAGCACTAGGGCAAAGCGCTCTGGCAATTCGACCTGCTCTATCACCCAACTGGCATCTTCAAAAATGCCCGCGGGCTTGCCTTTGCCCGGTAGGAACCTGGCCACCCCATTGGTAATCAGTATTGGTTGGGGCTGTTGAGCGCCAACAACATAGCGCAACTGGCGCGTCTCGGTGTCTAGTGAGCCAGCCACGATGGTTAAATGCTTGCCGAGACCGGTGGCCAGCAACTGGTTGTTAATGTATTCCACCAGCCCCTCTGGCGCCTGAGCTAAGGCAACATAGTCTTTTTCCAACATATGACGGCGAATCACCCGGCCAATCATAAAGCGCAGTAAAACGGTGACAAAGGCGGATGAGGCGCCGTGGCCGGAGACATCGGCAAAATAAAACAGCAGGTAGCGATCCAGCACAAAGTTGTAGCCAACAAAGTCTCCGCTGAGATAAAGCGACGGTGTAATCGAGTGAGAGATTTCGTAATCACCAAAGGCCAAGGGGCTCTCAGGCATCAAACTTTTTTGCACTTCAAGGCCTGCCAGCTGATCCTGTTTTAACAGCCGCAAACTCTCTTGCAGTTCATGGTTGGTCTTTTCCAACTCGGCGCTGTACTGGCTGACTTGCTGACGGGTGTGGGCAAGCTTTTCAACCTGCTCCAGTGTCTGGCTAAAATCAGGGCCGCTGGCATCCGGCGCCAAAACATCCGCAGCGCCAAGCCTGAAAAAGCTCGCTATTTGGTCTGTGCCCACCCTATCTAGGGCGATCACGACCAAATAGCCTTCACAGAGATTACGCAGTTCTACGCTCTGGGCTGTGGTTTCGATAGGGGTGTTTTGCGAGAGAAGCACAAGGGGCTGACTGAGGGGTTGTTGGCACAATGCTTTGGCGGCCCGTAGATCTTTGGCCGTCACAGTCTCTCTTCCAACTGCTTGAAAGTCTGCTTGTAAATTCTTTAACCCGACTTCGTTACCGCCTACAAGGATAACTGGGCTATCTAGTTCAGTCATTAGGTTCCAGCTTTAACACTCAGGGTTTGGCTTCTTTTACCGGGCACAGGCAAAGCCGGCGCTCCTCTGTTTTAATAATCGTCCAAATCACCAAAATCATCTTCTATGGCACCATCTTTCACCTGATACTCGCGGCGCTGTAGATAGACATCTCTTACAAATAAATAGCTGTCGCCGGATATTACTCCGTCGAGCTCAAGCAGTTCTGCTCTGGTAGATACCAAACTCAGGCCCCTGACAGCATTGCGGGTGCGCACATGGTCCATATAGGCCACTGGGTTGGTAAAGCTATCAAAATACTTGGATGGGGCATCGCGCAATGTCGATGGACCAACCAATGGCAACATCAAATAAGGGCCTGAGCCAACGCCCCAGGTCCCCAGGGTTTGACCAAAATCTTCGCCCTCACCTCTGGGCAAGCCTGCACGCTGGGCCACGTCAAACAAGCCGCCAACACCTATGGTGGTATTGATCAAAAATCGGCCTGTGTCGTTGGCGGCCTGACCAAATTTGGCCTGCAGCAGATCATTGACTATGTTGGTTATCTCGTCGAGATTTCTAAAGACGTTAACAATACCTTTTTCCAATGGGTCGGGCATAGCAGCCTGGTACATTGTTGCCACTGGCCGCGCTGCGCAGTTATCCAAGGTTTCGTTGAAGCTATGACTGGCGCGGTTAAGATTTTCGTAGGGGTCTTTATTGGCTATTTCGGCGGCCACAGACGCAGGGCCAATAATGGTAAGTAGAATAAGAAATACTTGGGTCAGTCTGGTCATGGTGCTCTCGCAAATCATTTGCTGTCATGGTGCCACGTCTGCTGGTTCGACCATTCTACTGCGCCCAGCTCATCACTTCCAGCTGAGATTGACGCTCAGAATTTGTGGAAACCACAGATAATGTCTTTGCTGATGAACTGATCGAGAAGCTCGATACCAAATTCAATTAATTGATCTGGCTGGGGATGCCCAATCTCCTCAGCTAACTTAACTATAGCTCCTCTACCAGTCAATTGCTCTGTCTCAAGAATTTCTAGCAGACGCAGGCTGGTGGGATTGGTCTCCATAAAGCCAATTTGCAGGTCGCGGTCGCGATAAACAATCAGCGCGGTGATCGTTGCGCTGGGTTCTGAGGGTTGGAAATCCGGGCCAATTTGGTGCACCGGGTACTGATAGGTCAGGCGCCAGGCTGTTGGGGATACTGCTGGCCTATCATCCAGTATGCTGCGCTCTTGCCTTAAATCATTGGAGATATCCAATGGTGACACATCCAGAGCCAGTTCGACCCATTCATAATGGGCTAGCTCGATCATAAATGCTGGATCTCTGCTGTTAAATTCACGCTCCTGCTGGAGATAGTCTAAAAACTCTTCACTGATCTTCAGAAAATAGGGACTGTGGCTGTGGTGGCGGTATACAAAGTCTCGCACTATTTGATGCCAGTGCTCGCCTGACAAAAGGGACTTAAGTACTGGAAACCCGGATGCAAGAAATGACTCTATGTTGTTGTAAAACAAACTGCGGTAGATTTCCATGCGGCGGTCTTCCAGCTTTGCTGGGGCGGGGTTTCTGCCCGGGTGCCGGATATGGGCCGCGAACGCTCTCTGGGTATCCTGAAAGGACTGGTTGCTATCCTGCGATGGGCGTTCAGGCATATTTTTCTGCCTGAAGCTGTTGGCTTATTTCCGCCTGTAGCGTTTGAATACGGCCTACTTCTGACAGTAAATCTGCTACTGGGGGAATATTAAAGTCCCGCTCTAACAATGTTGGGAACACCCCAAACTGTTGATAGGCAAGCTGTAACAGATCCCAAACTGGCTCGATTACATCGGCACCATGGGTGTCGACACGCAGGTCTTCGGCCTCTTCATAATGACCGGCAATATGACCGTAAACCACGCGTTGGCCGGGCAGTGCTTGTAAAAATGTCTGGGTGTTGTAGCCATGGTTAATGCTGTTGACATGGATATTGTTTACATCGAGCAAAAGGCTGCAGTCGGCCTTTTCCAGCACGGCATTGGTGAACTCTATTTCCGACATCTCTTGCTGAGGCGCGGCGTAATAGGACACATTTTCCATAGCAATACGCTGGCCTAAAAAATCTTGAACCTGCCCGATGCGATCTGCCACATAGTCCACCGCCTCTGGGGTAAAGGGAATTGGCATAAGGTCGCAGAGGTAGCCCTGATCACTGCAATAACTGAGATGCTCTGTGTACAGGCGGATCGAATGCTCCGCCATAAACTGTTTGATTTGCCCCAGCAAGCCCCAGTCCAAAGGTGCTGGAGAGCCAATCGATAATGATAGCCCGTGAAGTACAAAGGGAAATTTTTCGGTGTATTGACGAAAGGCGCGACCGTGACGGCCGCCTACATTAATCCAGTTCTCTGGCGCCACTTCCATAAATTGAACTTGCTCAGAAGAGACGGATAAAAGCGGACCCATAAGGGCCCGCCTCAATCCCAGACCTGCGCCATTTACTGGAGATTGACTGGTTATAATATTCAGCTGGGGGATACTACTCAGGCATTACCACCACATTTGCCTTCGCCGCACTTGCCCTCTGCATCGCTACCAGCGAGGTTGTAACCAGAAGAAAGCTGGTCGGCCTGGAAAGGATTGACCGCAGCAGATGCCACAGGAGCCACTGCAATGGTTGCCATAAACGCGAGACTTACTGCTGAGACCAGAGGTTTGATTGATTGCTTATCCATTAGATATTCTCCTTGGGTGTTAATTTTATGCCATTATCCTGACCGTGATGGTTGCAGGATGGTCTTCTGACTGGGAGACCGAGGGTAAGTTTCATTGAGGTTGAGTTTTTATCTAACAGTAAATTGTTAGTTAATTACCAGCCACTAGGAATCGGCGCAGCTGGTCGCTGATGTCCGCCCATTTTTTTTGCAGCCGTTTGGCCGACACGGGAACCTGAGTTTTCAGCTGCTGGGCAAACAGAGACACCCGGTACTCTTCGAGCAGCCAGTGAAAACCTTCAATCTCCTCAGACAGTTCGGCGGACAGCAATTGCTGCTGTTGCTGTAAGTCATGGAGCGGCTGCAGAAAAATCTGGAGCTGATCAATATTCTGGCGATCTTTGTTTACTTGGGAGGCTAGCTTTTCCAGCCTGATTTGAATGCCTCTCACTAGCCGCGGGTACTGGCTCGACTGAGTGGAATTAAGGCTTGTTAAGGTGGCAGGGGAAAACAGCCAACTGAGTTGGTTGTTGATATCCTCTTTGGCATAGATTGCATTCAGGCCCAGAGCGCGCAATTGCTTTTGATTTTGATGGAGCTGGGGCAGCACTGATTCGATATTGTCGGCATGGTGCTGAGCAATGCCCACCACATTGCCAATGCCGGCCTGATAGCATTGTTCAAAACTGGTTCGATCCCGAACTACACCGCTGTCGGCAAAAAGGGCCTGCTGAAAACTGGCACTAATTAGGGCTTCAACAATTTGCTGGCGACTGCCAATGGCGGCCGCTTTAAGAGCTAGTTCTGTGCCTCGCAACAGATTTTTACTCAGGTATTTGTGCTGTTCACGGCCTTTGAGCAAGGCTAGCTTGAGCTGCCCCTGGCGACTGTGGCTCTCTGCCGTCAGCGGGTTGGCCATCACTTCAATGGCAACAGTTTCGCCGCAGTCTACTAGGGCCGGCCAGGCTTTGATGGCAATTTTGCCTCGCCGCAGGCTAATCTCAGCCGGCAGTTCTTCAAAATCCCATTCAACAATATCCTGACGGGCAATGGTGCTGTCACTGGCCTGCTCCAATCCTTCGCTGATCTGCTGCTTGAAGTCACGCTGCAGTTGATCGTGGCTGCGAGCCATGGCGATGGTTTTGCCGCTTTCGTCCTGTAGGATAAAGTTCATGCGATACCAGGGGTCGAGGCTGTCAGAGCGCCAATGCTCCGGGTCTATATCAATACCGCTGAGTCGCTTTAACTGTTCCCCAAGTACTTCTTCCAAGGGCCGATCTTGAGCGCGCACCTGATGAAGAATCTTGTCTACAAAGTCTGGTACTGGCACAAAGTGTCGACGAATCTGTTTAGGCAGGCTTTTGACCAAAACTATGCATTTGTCCCGCAGCATGCCGGGCACTAGCCAGTCAAACAGGTAGCGTGGCAACTGATGCAATAGGGCTAGGGGAATAATGGCACTGACACCATCTTCCGGGTGACCGGGCTGAAAGCTATAACTCAGATCATAGGTAATACCATCCCATTGTAGGGACTGGGGGAACTGTGCCTCTTCATCCGCAGATAGGCCTCGCAATAGCAGCGACTCTCTGTTGATATAAAGCAATTTCGCGTTGTCTTGCTCGGCCTGTTTTCGCCATTTTTCAAAGGCTGGCAAGTTGTATATCCCCGGGGGCACTCGCTCATCATAAAAGCTGTAGATCACTTTTTGCTCGGCCAACAAGTCACGACGGCGAAATCGATCTTCCATGGCCTGTAATTCTTCAACCAGCTTTTGATTGTTTTTGTAGAAAGTGCCTTTACCGCGATAGCCCTCTTCCACAAGCGCCTGCTGAATAAATATTTCCCGCGCCTCTACCGGCGCTACATTTCCGTAAACTGTGTTTTTGCCTTCGACAATACTCAGACCAAACAATGTCTGCCGCTCTTTGGCAATCACCTGACCTGACCTCTGTTGGTAAAATGGGGCGCTGTAGGTTTTCTTAACCAGATGTGCGGCCAGAGGCTCTAGCCAGTCGGAGTCAATTTTGGCTACGTTGAGGGCATACTGTTTGGCGGTCTCCATCAGGGCACCTGCCATCACCCATTTTGGTGGCTTTTTCGACAGGCCGGAGCCCGGAAAAATAAAGAACTTGCGATTTCTGGTGCCGGCAAATTCCCACTTATCTTCCCGCACACCCACCTGACCTAACAAACCCGATAGCAGGCTCTGATGAATAGCGGCGTATTCTGCCGGCTTTTGGTTATCGCTTAGTTTTAGCCCACGACAGGCACTGTGCACCTGATGATGCAGGTCGCGCCATTCTTTCATGCGCAAAAAAGATACATAGTTAGCTCGGCAGTATTTGCTGAATTGATTGCCGGACATGTCTTGGCGTTTACTTTCAAAATGTCGCCACAGATTCAGCAGTGACATAAAGTCTGAGTCTGGGTCCCGCCATTGAGCATGGGCCTGATCTGCGGCCTGCTGTTTGTCCGCTGGACGCTCGCGGGGGTCTTGAATGCTTAGTCCGGAGGTAATAATCATCACCTCCGCAAGAGAGCCGTTTTTGCTGGCTTCAAAGATCATGCGGGCAAATCTTGGGTCCAGCGGTATGGACACCAACTGTTTACCCAATGGTGTCAGTTTACCGCTGGCGTTTACCGCTAAAAGCTCTTCCAACAGCTTAAAACCATCGCTGATCATGCGACTGTCAGGGGGATCAACAAAGGAGAAGCTGCGAATATCACCAATGCGAAGATGCAGCATTTGCAGTATCACCGCCGCCAAATTGGTGCGCACAATTTCTGGGTCGGTAAATTCCCCGCGGTTATTAAAGTCTTCTTCTGTGTACAGCCGGTAACAGATGCCGTCGCTCACTCGACCACAGCGACCCGCTCGCTGGTTGGCACTGGCCTGGGAGATAGGCTCAATAGGCAAACGCTGAACTTTGGTGCGAAAACTATAGCGGGACAGTCGCGCCCGCCCGGTATCAATCACATAGCCAATGCCTGGCACTGTCAGGGAGGTTTCAGCCACATTGGTACTCAACACCACTCGGCGACCCTTGTGAGCTGAGAATATTTTACTCTGCTCGGCCAGGCTGAGCCGGGCATAGAGGGGCACTACTTCGGTGTGAGGCAACCGAGCGCGAGTAATGGCCAGATTGGCCTCGCGAATCTCCCGCTCGCCACTGAGAAATACCAGTACGTCGCCGGCTTTTTGATTGGCGTCTATATCCCGCAGGCAATCAATAATCATCTGATTGCGGTCACCCTCTAAGTCATCGATACCTGCATAGACAATATCTACTGGGTAGGTTCTGCCGGAAACTTCAACGACGGGCGCATCATTAAAGTGTTGGGAAAATTTCTCAACATCAATGGTTGCCGAGGTAATAATCAGTTTGAGATCTGACCGCTGTGCCAATAGTTTTTTGAGATAACCCAGTAAAAAATCAATATTGAGGCTGCGTTCGTGAGCCTCATCAATAATCAATGTGTCGTATTTGCTGAGGAAACGGTCGTGCTGAATTTCTGCCAACAATATACCATCGGTCATCAGCTTGATTCTGGTATTACTGGAGCTCTGGTCAGAGAAACGCACCTGATAGCCCACGATTTCACCCAATGGCGTCTTTAGCTCTTCTGCAATTCGGTTGGCCACAGTGCGGGCGGCAATTCGGCGGGGCTGGGTATGGCCAATAACGCCTTTAACGCCACGGCCAGCTTGCAGACAGATTTTGGGCAGCTGGGTAGTCTTCCCTGAGCCAGTTTCACCGGCGATCACCACGACTTGGTGGTTTTCTATCAGCTCGCGAATCTCGTCCGATCTGCTACTTACCGGAAGATCTGGGTATTGGATGGTAGGCAAGCTATCGCTGCGCTTGACGACTATTGCTTGGGATTTTTCGACCAGCTGCACCCATTGCTGCCAACCTTTGGCGAGGGCCTGTTTGTTCCCCAACTGGCGCTTTAGATCTGCTAATTTTCGGGTTAGGGGAAATAGGTCTCTGCTGGTGACTGTGCTCTGCAACTGCGGCTGCAGCTGCTCAAACTGCTGAGCATTAGCGGGAGGCTCGCTGGTAAAACCCCGGTGCGATTTTTGGGACGATTGCTGAGGCAAGGACTACTCGCTCTGCCAGATACATTCGCCGCTGGACGCTTTGATGGAGTCGAGCTTTTTCTGATGCCGCGCTAACTCATGCTCATCCGCAGTGATTACCCTCAGTGCTGGGCGACCCTCAGGTAAACGGCGAATACTGGACGTTTGATTAATCTCACCGGAATCTGAGGCAGACTGGTCATTGATATTGAGATTGACCTGCCCACCGGTCATCAGCAGATAGACATCTGCCAAAATCTCAGCATCCAATAAGGCGCCGTGAAGATCCCGCTGGGAGTTGTCAACGCCATAGCGCTTGCACAGCGCATCGAGATTATTCTTTTGCCCCGGGTGCTTTTGGCGCGCCAGGGCCAATGTATCAATCACCTTGCACTGGGACTCTATTTTTTTGGATGAACCGGGCAACTTGGCGGTTTCATGATTAATAAAGCCAAGGTCAAAGGGGGCGTTGTGAATGATCAACTCTGCACCAGCCACATATTCAAGGAAATCTTTGGCTATGACATCGAACACTGGCTTGTCTTCGAGAAACTGATCTGTGATGCCATGCACTTCCATGGCGCCCTCGTCGACTTTGCGCTCGGGGTTAATATACTGATGGTAATGGCGGCCAGTGAGTTTGCGATTGACCATCTCAACACAGCCGATCTCAATAATACGATGGTCTTGGCTGATCTCCAGACCTGTGGTCTCTGTGTCTAGTACAATCTGTCTCATGGGATACTTTAGCTCTGCTTTTGGCTGTAAGTTACAATTCGTCGATGCCCTGATTGGCTAACTGGTCAGCAATGTCATTTTCTCGGTGGCCACTGTGGCCTTTGCCCCAGCGCCAGTCTATCGTATGTGCGCCCAGAACCCCATCCAGTTGCTGCCACAAATCCGCATTTTTTACGGGCTTTTTGGCGGCGGTTTTCCAGCCGCGTTTTTTCCAATTGGGCAGCCATTCCTGTATCCCTTTAAGCACATAGGTGGAATCTGAGGTAAGCACTACCTCACAGGGCTCCTTAAGGGCCTTTAGCCCTTCAATTACTGCGGTTAATTCCATACGATTGTTGGTGGTTTCCGCCTCACCCCCACAGAGTGAACGCTCTTTGTCCCCGTAGCGCAACAGGACTCCCCAGCCACCGGGCCCCGGATTGCCGCGGCAGGCGCCATCGGTAAAGATTTCTACAGACTTCATCTTATTTTCTAATCTCTATTAATTTTTGCGGGCTTTATTACTCACATTTTTACTGCTGGTTTTGCGACTCGGTCCGCCATAGCCGTTATTGGCCGCAGGCTGCCACAGCGTTGGTTTGTTGCTGATGCTGCGCAATTCTCGCTTAACCGCATGGATCATATAGAAGTTGCCCAGAGGAAAGCGAATCTTTTGGCACAACTGTTCCCAGAGGCTGTCGGATTCAAGCCAGCCGGGACGATTTAGGGGTAGGTTATAAGCGCCGTGATCAATCTCTAACACCTGAAAATTCAGCAGCGACAACCAGTCTACAACCCGACCTTTACGCAAATTGTGGAAGCGATACTCGGATCGGCCCATCAACAACTGCATGGGAAACTTGAGCGCGCCTATTGGGCCATAGGGATTAAACAGACATAGCAGCAAATGCCCACCTGGGGCCACAACCCTTGATACCTCTGCAAGCACAGCCTTGGGTGACAATGAGTACTCCACGCCATGTTGAAGCAGCGCCACATCAATGGTGCCGGTCGGCAATGGCAGTTCTGCGTAATTTGTCACTGCGGAAGAGCCGGTCAATGACGCCGGACTGGGGCCCATGTAAAAGCTGTGTAGTTGTTTGAAGCTATCGAGCATGGCCTGGCTGGGGGCTAAACCCAGATGCATCAGGCGATAACCAGGCAGTTGCGCGTACTTGCGCTCCAGCACCTGCTGTTCCTGTTGCACCAGATAGCGACCAAAATCTTGCTCAACCCACCGCTCGAGGCTGCCAATAGACTCTTGCATATCTGCGACTTTAAGCCGATCCAGAAGGGTTTTACCGCGATGACGAATCAAGTTTGTCAGCATAGGGCTTGGCATTCACCTGTTGGGTTTTGCATTGATCATAAATTCTATTATGTTCGTTGACTCCAATAAACACCAGTGCCTGCCCTGAGAATGCCCTTAACTGAGCGCCGTTACGCCTGAGTTGATTGTTTAATGCAGTTGCCCTCGCTACAATCCGTGCAAAACCACAAAACCTACTCAAATGTTGATTACCTTTGCCTGCCAATAAGCCCCTAAACACCTGTTTGACCCTAATGATGTGCAGTCTGATTTTGTCTGGCTGTGAAACCGCACCTGTGACTGCCAATATGGCGGTTGCGCCCCAGATCTCAGTGTCTGAAACGCCTGCGCCGGAAACTGCCGTAGCTGATATTGCTGCTGTGGAAACCAGTGTAGAGGCTGAGCCAGAACCCACTGATCTGTGGCACCGTATTCGCGGCGGCTACAATCTCAGCCCAGAGGAAATGCATAAGACTGTTGAAAAACAACTGCAATGGTATGTGCGCAACCCGCGCTATCTGGCGACGGTATTTGAGCGGGCCGAGCCTTTTATATTCTATGTTACCGATGAGTTAGATAGCGCTGGTCTGCCCCTTGAGTTGGCGTTATTGCCTATTGTGGAAAGCACCTATGATCCGCTGGCTTACAGCCATAGCCACGCCGTTGGCCTGTGGCAGTTTATACCCTCTACAGCGCGCTCTTTCGGCCTGCAGAGAGACCGCTGGTACGATGGCAGACGGGATGTAATCTACTCCACTCAGGCGGCGGTGAAATATCTCTCTTATTTACACAGGCGCTTTGATCAGGATTGGTTGCTGGCTCTGGCCGCCTATAATTCTGGCGAGGGTAATGTTAGAAAGTCTATGGCCCGCAATCGTAAAAAAGGCAAGCCTACTGATTTTTGGTCGATCAAGCTGCCCAGAGAAACTAGGAACTACGTGCCACAGCTACTGGCTCTGGCAACATTAATTGCCAACCCTAAAGAATACGGCATCGAGCTGCCAACCATTGCTGACGCGCCCTATTTCGAGGTGGTAAAGATCAAATCTCAGATTGATCTGAACAAAGTGGTGGATATCTCTGGGCTTAAAGGTGCCGATTTCACTCGCCTAAATCCGGCTTATCGGCGTTCAATCACCCCGCCTAAGGGTGTGCATAATATTTTACTACCGGTGGGCACCGCCCAGCCACTGCGTGACCTGCTGGCTAATACAGACCCAAAAACATGGGTGCCGCACACAGAGTACGCTGTAACCAGCGGTGATACCCTGTCTGAAATCGCCCAGCGCTTCCGCATTCCCACCAGCTGGCTAAAACGGCGCAATAGCCTTACATCAGATCGCCTGCGTGTGGGGCAGGTTTTGTTTATCCCCCACTCGGGAGACAGTGAAACTGGAATACTGGCGGGGAAAGGCTCAGCAACTGGAACTACCCAAAAGTCTAACTATCAGGTACAGCGCGGCGACACATTATCGGGGATTGCCCAGCGCTATAAAACCTCTACAGGCGCTTTGCGGCAGGCAAATGGCTTGACTACCGATGTGCTGCAGATTGGCCAGACGTTGGTTGTGGAGCATGCTGCGGCGATTGAAGTTGCGGAAAATTTGCGCCGCCTGTCTTACCGTGTCCGCCGCGGTGACTCTCTGTATTTGATCGCGGAAAAGTTCGACCTGCGGATTCGTGATATTACTCGCTGGAACAAAATCAGTCGCAATGAGTATCTACAACCGGGGCAGCGTTTGACCCTGTTCATTAATGCTTTGCGAATTTAATCGCTTGGCGCTTTACCTACTATTTTGCAATGTTAGCAGGCACAAAAAAGGCGGGTTACCCCGCCTTTTTTAATGCACCTTTGAGGCGCCTGTCATACTCTTAGGCGTCAAACTGAAGGCGCTGTTGCCAATGCATCGCAGTCCTTATTGAACAATATCCGCTCCACCCATTAGGGTTGACTGGTAGGCCTGCAGATCCCGGCTGCCATTGACTGACTGCACAGCGCTCACTAGACCGACTCTCTGCTGCTTGCTCATGCCCGCCAGAGTACCAGGCGTCACTTTATTCAGTGCGGCAACCACATAGTCGCCATTGCGCAGATAGAAAGCTGAAATCACTGGCTCCTCAGCTGGGTTGGACATGCCAAATACCGCAGCGCGGATCTCTGGGTTAACGTCCGTAGAATTGCGTTTAGTGCCCTGAGCCACCTGCCAGTCCAAACTTGTGGCTTTGGCAACAGACTCAACGGATTCACCAGACTCGACGCTGGCAAGCAGAGCTGCGCCTCTGTCTGCAATCAATTGCTGGGCTGTGGCCGAGATTAATGCAGCAGTGACCTGAGATTCAACTTCTGCGAGCTCTTTTTGGCGCGCTGGATAGTACTCTTTTAGTTTGATCACTACGTAGCGATCGTCACCCAGGTCCAGCACTTCACTGGCATATTTGTCGTCCAGCACTTCTGTGCTAAACGCAGCCTTAACAACTACCGGGAATGACGCCACACCTGCACCACCAGCGCGGGAGAATGGCTCTGTGACCTGCATTTCCAGATCCAGGTCTGTAGCCACTTCGGCTAGAGTTTCTGCGTTAAAGCTTAACTCTTTGAGCATCTCGAGCTTTTCTACCAGTTCATCACTGGCCGCTTCGCGCAGCAAGTCCTGCTCTATGCGCATGCTCTCGGTAGCTAACTCAAAGCTCTGGGCCTGACGGTCCAGCAGCTTGATCAGATGTGTTCCTGCATCGGTTTGCACTGGGCCGGAAACCTGGCCTATCTCCAGCTCGTCCAGAGCCGCTTCAAAGGCTTCTGGAAAAGTATCTCCGGCACTAAAGCCCAACTCGCCGCCCATTTCTGCAGAGGCGAAATCTTCTGAGTACTCTTTGGCTAGATCGGCAAAATCACTACCAGCATCTAATGCGGCCTGAATGGTCTGTAGTTTTTCTTCTGCGCTATCGATTAACAGAATATGGGCTGCCTGACGCATATCCGCGGTTTCTCGATCCGCAGATTCCTGCTCAAAGCGCGCCTGAATCTGTTTCTCTGTGACAGTTTGAGTTGCGGCTAGTTGGGCAGCACTCAGTTCAATGGCTTCTACAGACACTTCCACCTGAGTCTGATACTGGGCACGGTTAGCGTCAAAGTATTCGGCTACCTGATCCTCAGAAACAGTTACGGCGTCGGCGATAGGCGCCAGAGGCAATGTCAGGTAATAATAGTCTCGGGCCTGCTCGGTAAATCGGGCCAGATTGGCCATCTCTGTGCGGGTCACAAAGCTGGTCTGAACCATTCCCTGGGCAAACTGCTGTATAACCAAGTCTTCATTGACCATGTCGATAAATGAAGCGCTGGTGTAACCTAGGTTGCGGATTGCGTAGTCAAAGACCGCTTGATCAAACCGACCATCAACCTGAAAACTTTCTGCGCTCAGCAGCAACTCACTGACTTTTTTTGAGGATGCCAGAAGGCCCTGAGATTCGGCCGCCTGGGCCATCACTTTACGTGAGATTATCTGGTTTATAACCTGGGGTCTGATCAGTTCGTCATCGAGCAATGCGGGATCAAGCCCTTCATTTTCCTGCAGGATACGCTGCTTCTCTGAAGACAACACCTGTCGAACCCGCAGATCACTGACTTGCTCGCCATTGATAACCAACACGGCTTCTGAACCTGCGCTGGGTACAAATAATGATCCGGTGCCGGAGAACGCAAAAATTCCGCCGATAAAAATGACAATAACCAGTGCCATGCCACGCATATTGTTTCTAAAATTGTCCAACATCTTTAAATGTCCTAATAAGAAAAAGGCGCATCACTGATGCGCCTTTTAAGCCCAGGAAATTTGCTTTAGATACTAACCCTAGAGCGAATTCCCCAGAAAATTGCTTAGTTTACAGCGTCTTTCAGTGCCTTACCTGCTTTGAAGCTTGGCACGTTGGCAGCTGCGATCTGAATCTCAGCACCAGTTTGTGGGTTACGTCCAGCGCGCGCTGCACGGTGTTTCACAGAATATGTACCAAAGCCAACCAGAGATACTTGATCGCCATTTTTCAATGCGCCAGTCACTGCATCTAATGCAGAATCAAGTGCGCGGCCAGCAGAAGCTTTAGAAATGTCTGCACCAGCAGCAATTGCGTCTATTAATTCAGATTTATTCACGGTATTCCCCTTTCTTATGAAGTTAATTGTTCCTGTCAATATAAAAAGGCCGCTGATATGTACCGGATGCTTAGAATCCCTGCTAAGAGCGCCTTCTACCTGAACTTTATACCAACAGCCCTGTGATGGGTCAAGCTTACTTTCTATTATTTCTAAATTGTTTAATCCTAGTGGGTGCTTGGCCTAGAGCCCGAATCAGCAGTTTTTTCTGTTGCGCTGGTTTGATTGAACTCTTCCTCGCTCAATGCGGTGGGAGAATCTTGTAGTGCAATGTCCAAAACATCATCTATCCATTTCACCGGGCAGATCTTAAGATCCGCTTTAATATTGTCAGGTATCTCTTTCAAATCACTGGCATTATCGTGCGGAATAACCACTGTTGTGATGCCACCTCGGTGCGCTGCCAGCAGCTTTTCCTTGAGCCCACCAATCTTTAGAACCTGCCCACGCAGGGTAATCTCACCGGTCATAGCTACGTCTGCACGCACAGGAATACCGGTCAATACAGATACTAGGGCCGTGCACATGCCTACACCAGCGGAAGGACCATCTTTTGGCGTAGCGCCCTCTGGCACGTGGATATGCAGGTCATTTTCCTGATGAAAATCTTTACGGATACCCAGCGCCATAGCGCGGCTGCGCACCACGGTGAGTGCAGCCTGAATGGACTCCTGCATCACATCACCCAGAGAGCCCGTCTTAATCACACGCCCTTTACCTGGTATCGCCGAGGATTCGATGGTTAGCAACTCACCACCCACCTGAGTCCAAGCCAGTCCAGTTACCTGACCGATCTGATTTTCTGCCTCAGCGCGACCGTAGTCAAAACGGCGTACGCCGAGCATATCTTCCAACTCACCAGGGCCGACAACATCTTTTGAACGCTGGTTGTCGCGCACATGTTGGGTCACTGTCTTGCGACATATCTTGGCGATATCCCGCTCTAACCCTCGCACACCGGCTTCTCTGGTGTAGTAACGAATCGTATCCTTAAGGGCGTCTTCAGTGATATTGAGCTCTGCCTCTTTCAAGCCATTGGCCTTGCGCTGCTTTGGCACCAGGTACTTCTCGGCAATTTTGACCTTTTCATCTTCGGTGTAACCCGGAATTCGAATAACTTCCATGCGATCCAGTAATGGGCCGGGAATATTCATGGAGTTGGCGGTACAGATAAACATTACCTCGGAGAGGTCGTAGTCTACTTCCAGATAATGATCATTAAATGTGTGGTTCTGCTCTGGGTCCAACACTTCCAGAAGCGCGGAGGCCGGATCACCCCTGTTGTCCATGCCCATTTTGTCAATTTCATCAAGCAGGAACAGCGGATTCTTGGTGCCGACTTTGGACAGTTTTTGGATCAATTTGCCCGGCAAAGAACCAATGTAGGTTCTGCGATGACCACGAATTTCTGACTCATCCCGCACACCGCCCAAACTCATACGCACAAATTTACGGCCTGTAGCCTTGGCAATCGACTCGCCCAGCGACGTCTTGCCCACTCCGGGGGGACCCACCAAGCAGAGCACCGGCCCTTTGAGCTTTTTAACTCGCTGCTGCACTGCCAAAAATTCTAGAATTCGCTCTTTGACTTCTTCTAGGCCATGGTGATCCTGATTTAAGGATTGCTCTGCGTTGGCCAGGTTATGCTTGACTCGGCTGCGGTTCTTCCAGGGAACACCAACCATCCAATCTATATAGTTGCGCAGTACCGACGCCTCTGCGGACATCGGCGACATCATCTTGAGCTTACCCATTTCGGACTGGGCTTTTTCGAGGGCCGCTTTCGGCATGCCCACTGCTTCTATTTTCTTTTCCAGTTGATCGAGTTCAGAGACCCCTTCATCAATATCTCCCAACTCTTTCTGAATCGCTTTCATCTGTTCGTTCAGATAGTACTCTCGCTGGCTTTTTTCCATCTGCTTTTTGACACGGCCGCGGATGCGCTGCTCTATTTGGAACAGATCAATCTCTGACTCCATCAAACTCATCAAATGCTCAAAGCGCTCAGTTAACGGCGCGATCTCCAAAACATCCTGCTTCTGCTCTAGATTCAATGTCATATGAGAGGCAATTGTGTCAGCCAGACGATCTGCTTCCTCGATGCCAGTGACCGTTGTGATGACCTCAGACGGGATTTTTTTGCTTAGATTAACGTACTGCTCAAACAGTGACAGGGTCGAACGAGTCAGCGCGTCGCTCTCACCCTGTTCAAGATCACCACCGGCAAGCTCGCTGCTGCCTGTTTGCAAAAATAGCTCAGCCTCATGAGCATCCACCAAACTGACTCGGCTAATACCTTCCACCAGAACCTTCAAGGTGCCATCAGGCAGCTTCAGCATCTGCAAGATCGTAGCCATGGTACCCACGGAGTAGATGTCCTTAACACCGGGATTATCCTCGGCGGGGTTTTTCTGAGCCACCAAAATAATCTGCTTGTCCGCTTCCATAGCGTGCTCTAGGGCGACTATGGATTTTTCTCGCCCGACGAACAACGGCACGACCATATGGGGATAGACCACAACATCGCGCAGCGGCAGCAGTGGATAATTTGTTTTGTTGGCATCAGCTTTTTTGGAGCCCATGTTTACCTCTATCTGTGTATTGCTAAGTTCTACTAATAGAACCGGTATAGGTTTATATATAGGGCCTCAGAACAGAATTACAACTACCCATAACGAAAAAGGGTGGCTTTCGCCACCCTCTATCAAGCTTCGTCAGAAGCCAGCTTCTTGGCCTCTTGCTGCTCGTATACCAGCAGGGGTTCGTTTTCCCCATTGATCACCGAGGCATCCACCACAACTTTGACGACATCGTCCTCCGATGGAATCCTGTACATGGTGTCCAAAAGAACGGTTTCAAGGATTGATCTCAACCCTCGGGCACCAGTCTTTCGCTCAATGGCCTTGTCGGCGATTGCATCCAGCGCATCACGACGAAGATCTAGTTCAACCGACTCCATCGCGAACAGTGACTGATATTGTTTGTACAGTGCATTCTTAGGCTCTACAAGGATGTTTACCAACGCATCACGATCCAGTTCTTGCAATGTGGCCACCACGGGCAGACGACCGATAAACTCGGGAATCAGTCCATAGCCAATCAAATCACTGGGTTCGACTTCAAGCAATGTCTCGCCGATGGATTTCTGGCTGTCCTTGCTGTTCACTTCAGCGCTAAAGCCGATACCGCCCTTCTCAGAGCGATCGCGAATTACCTTCTCCAGGCCGGCAAAAGCACCGCCACAGACAAAGAGTATGTTTGAAGTGTCTACTTGCAAGAACTCTTGCTGAGGATGCTTGCGGCCGCCCTGGGGTGGCACGGAGGCCACGGTGCCTTCAATCAATTTCAGCAGTGCTTGCTGCACACCTTCACCAGAAACGTCTCTGGTGATTGAGGGGTTATCTGATTTGCGTGAGATTTTATCAATCTCGTCAATGTAGACAATGCCGCGCTGAGCTTTGTCTACATCATAGTCACACTTCTGTAACAGCTTCTGGATAATGTTCTCTACGTCTTCACCCACATAGCCCGCTTCAGTGAGTGTGGTTGCGTCAGCAATGGTAAAGGGCACATCCAGCATTCGCGCCAGCGTTTCTGCCAAAAGGGTTTTGCCGCTTCCGGTGGGGCCGATTAGCAAGATATTACTCTTACCCAGCTCCACATCGCCCGCTTCACCGGTCTGCTCGCTGACTTGTAAACGCTTGTAGTGATTGTAAACGGCTACGGACAAAATGCGTTTGGCGCGCTCTTGGCCAATCACGTATTCATCGAGGAGGTTTTTAATTTCGGTAGGCACTGGCAGCTGGTCTGAGTTGCTCTCCGTCTCGGTAACCAGAGACTCCTCAGAGATGATGTCGTTGCACAGATCGACACATTCGTCACAGATGTAGACCGATGGCCCAGCAATCAACCGACGAACTTCGTTTTGGTTCTTGCCGCAAAAGGAGCAAAAAAGCAGCTTTCCGCCATCACCTAATGTGTCACTATCACTCATTTTATCTTCCTGCCGCCTTGGTAAAAGCCATATAAAACAACCACTTATAGAGGGGATTACAACCTGTAGATCAGAAGACTACCGGCTCTATCCCCGATTGTCCAGCACCTCATCAATCAGGCCGTAGTCCTTCGACTCTTGCGCGCTCATGAAGTTATCGCGCTCGGTATCTTCAGTTACTTTATCGACCGACTGACCTGTATGTTTAGCCATCAAATCGTTGAGCCGCTTTTTGATTTTGAGGATTTCCTGGGACTGAATATGAATGTCAGTAGCCTGGCCCTGAGCACCACCACTGGGCTGGTGAATCATGGTGCGAGAGTTGGGCAGACAGTAGCGCTTGCCTTCAGCGCCAGCAGTCAGCAGGAAAGCGCCCATGGACGCCGCCTGACCTATGCACATAGTGCTCACATCAGGCTTGATAAACTGCATGGTGTCGTAGATAGACAGACCTGCAGTGACTGAACCGCCGGGAGAATTAATATATAGGTGGATATCTTTGTCTGGATTTTCTGATTCGAGGAATAACATCTGGGCCACAATCAAGTTGGCCATATGATCTTCAACCTGTCCAACGAGGAAGATGACGCGCTCTTTTAGCAGCCTGGAGTAGATGTCATAGGCTCTCTCGCCTCTTGAACTCTGCTCTACAACCATTGGCACAAGGCCGCTGGCTTCAGGATCTGGCATACCGCTAATACCTGTTGGGTGTTGAAAATTCATTGCGTCCTCGCTTATTTGATTTCTGAATTAAAGGCTCTGCTAGCCTCTTAACAACAGCCTGTATACGCGGCAAGTCACTGAGCCAGATTTACCTGACCCAGTAAACTCTTAACGTTACGCTTCTGTACCTGGCTCAGGATCTGGCTTAACAACCTCGTCGTAGGGCTGGCTTTCCTCTTTCACCTTGGCTTTGGAGAGAACCAACTCGGTAACCTGGTCTTCGAGAACAACAGCTTCAACAGAGCTCAACAACTCCGGCTTACTGTAATAGTAGTCCACCACTTCCTGGGGCTGCTCATAAGTTGAGGCAATTTCATCAACACGGGCACGGACTTTCTCTTCATCTGGCGTCAGCTCTTCAACTTTCACCACTTCAGATACAATCACACCCAGTGCGGCACGACGCTCAGCTTTCTCTTTAAACATTTCGTCGGGCAACATGCTGAGATCGATCTGCTGACCGCCACCAAACTGCTGCACCATCTGCTGCTTGAGTTGAATGATTTCGTTGCTGATAAGTGCTTCCGGCACATCAACCTTATTCAAGGTAAATAACTGATCCATTACGCGGTTCTTCACCTTGGTGCGAATAGCATTGCGCAGTTCACGCTCCATATTGGCTTCTACATCTTCGCGGAATTTCGCTTCGCCGCCGGCTTCAACACCGTACAGCTTAAAGAAGTCATCATTCATCTCTGGCAGTTGCTTGGCAGACACGGAGTTGACGGTTACGGCAAACTGAACCGCTTTGCCCTTCAACTCTACGGAATGATAGTCTTTAGGGAATTTTAGTTTAAGCACGGTTTCTTCACCGGCGCTTACGCCAACCAAACCGGCTTCAAAGCCTGGAATCATGCTGTCAGAGCCAAGCACCAGATCTTGGCCCTCGGCGCTTCCGCCTTCAAAGGCCTCTTTTTTGTGAGTACCGACAAAATCGATATTAACCTGATCACCGTCTTCAGCCGCTTTTTCGCTAACTTCAAAGCTCGCCTGTTGATCGCGCAACACGCCAATCATCTTTTCGACATCGGCTTCGGTGACGTCAGAGACCGGGCGCGACACTTTTACTTTTGAAAGATCAGCCAGTTTTACCTCTGGGTAGACTTCAAAAACAGCGGTGTATTCTAGATCTGAACCTTCGCTGTCTTTAATGTCGTCGATACGAGGCTGGCCTACAGGACGCAGCTCTTCTTTTTGGATCGCTTCATAGAAGCTTGAGTTAACGATTTCGCCAATCACTTCCTGGCGAACACCTTTACCGTAGTGCTGCTTGACGACTTTTAATGGCACTTTACCCTTGCGGAAGCCCTTAATTTTCACAGTCTTAGTGGCTTTCTGTAAACGATCAGTAACTTCTTGATCAATTTTGTCGGCAGGCACGCCAATCTTTAGCTGGCGCTCTAGACCTGTGCTCGACTCAATAGAAACCTGCATGGGTTATCCTCATTAAAAGCATTAATAATATGGTGCGAGTGGAGAGACTCGAACTCTCACATCCTAAGACACTAGAACCTAAATCTAGCGCGTCTACCAATTCCGCCACACTCGCATAAATCTGTATTTTTGATCGGGTCTGTCAGGGTCAACTAGCTGTTGATGCCGCTGGAAATCAGGCCCATGCAAAAAGGGCGTGAATTTTGCCACAGCACCTGTGAATCAGCAACTAATTCAGGTCGATTTAAGCGTCCATTTTGCCACATTCTTATCAAAGCCTGTGGCCAGCGAAAAATACGCTCATTTATCTCACCAAAAGAACTTGTCCCAGCCTTGAAGCCATGGTCTATGCTTGGAACGCAACCTCTTAAAATAAACCGGTTAGGAGTTAAATTATGAAAATTAGTAATATGCTACTGTTTATGGTCTTAGCAACGTTGGGACTTAGCGCCTGCGACAATGGTACAGCCCCGGAAGATGCACCAGCGGCGCAAACAAACATGTCAGAGAGCATGGATGCGGCAACTGAAGCGGCAACTGAAGCGGCAGACGAAGCGATGGGAGCAATCGATAGCGCCGTTGAAGCAATGGATGATATGGCAGATGAGGCAATGGATGATGCCGCTGAGGCCATGGATGAAGCCGAAGATGCAATGGACGAAATTATCTCCCGGTAAACTGTATGCGGTAAGCTATCAATAGTTAGCCCCACAAAAAACCCCAGCCTTAGCTGGGGTTTTTTATAGCTACAAACTTTCGTCTGATTTACTATTTAGCCACTTTGCGGCGACGCAGTCCTGTCAGACCTAGCAGTGCAGAACCAAACAGCCATGCAGCTGCGGGAATTGGCACTTCATTGATACCCGCAACATAAAGCGCATTAGTATTGGTGGTGCCAATATTAAAATGCTGTTTCATAAAGGCTTGGTGCCAGTCGCTCATAGAGCCAAAGATGGCCATTTCGGTCAACTCAAAGCCCAAAGTGATTTTATCCGCAACAACATCAAGCAGGTCGAAACCGCCAGTATCGGTCCAAATCAGGACCTTAGTGCCATCGGGCACATGATCATGCTTTCCCCAGATACCGACGTCGGATATTTTCTTGGCAGCGTCAAATACGAAACCAAGCACTTCGTTCACCTGAAGATTATCGTCCGAACCGGCATAACCACCACCAGCGGTAAAGCACTTATTGGCACTTGGGCTACCGCCACCAGCACTATTGTCCACTTTCTCGCGACAAACGCCGAGACCAGATTTCGTGCCCGCATCCAGATAAGCATATGCGTGAATCACCGAGGGTCGAACACCTGGACCACCATCAACTAACAGACCACCATAGACATTGAGATCACCAAAGTTCAGTGGTTGCCCACCGCGCTCATTTTCATCGGCATCAAAGTCGTAAGTGTAAGTTGCAGCCATGGACAGACTCGCCATGGACAGTACTACGGCACCTGCAAGTGACTGCAGTAATTTTGATAGATTCCTATTCATATTCATGCTCCTAAAAACTCCTAAAACTAACTAAACGCGCATGCAAAACGCGACCATTTCCTTATTTTGAGTACAAAACTAAACTACTTAACAGGTAAAGGTAAACCTAGTTCTCATTTTTGCTATTGTCAAAAAATAAAACTGGATTTTCGGTTTTTTTTAATAAAAGAATCAATCACTTAGGTGGGTTTTTAACAACATCAACCGCAATGCCAATAAGCAAAAACCATTTATTTTTATAAAAACAAACGCTTAGGCGGGTTTTTGAAGAAACAACTTAACTGCGCACTGGGAAATTTCCTCTATTCGTGCAGTATCAGTGTAAATACCATCAATCAGTAGTTTGGCTATGCCATGCACAGCCCCCCAGATCACTTGCGAGGTGCGCAAGGGGTTGTCGCCGGCAATCAATCCACATTGTTGCCAGACTCTGGTCATCTCTACCTGATACTGAAAACAGGGATAGGCCACATCGCGCAGCTCATCGGTGCTATTTTGCTCCTTCCAGATACTGCGACCAAACATCAATTCATACTCTTCCGGGTTGTCCGACGCAAACTTTACATAGTCGCAAATATAGCGTTCAAATTTTTCCTGCTGGCTGGTATCCGGATTATCGAAGGTATTGATCATATCCTGGTGCCGGCGCCGGAAACCTTGAGCGGCGATCGCACAGAGCAGATCATTTTTATCAGAAAAATGATGGTAGGGCGCGGTGCGCGACACCCCTGCCCGCTCCGCCAGTTTGCGCAGCGACAGGTTGTCTATCCCTGCCTCGGCAATCAGCGCTTTGGCTGCCGACAGCAGTGCCTCACGCAGGTCACCATGGTGATAGCTTGGACGGGACATGGGAATAACATTGGCAGCACTCATGGCGCCAATGTAGCAATGTATCTTGACAGTGTCAAAATACTCCCCTAACCTGCTTTCTAGGGGTTTTGAATGTCATCCAGCGCAATTGGCTGCCCGTACTTTAGACAATGTTAGGTGCGACCGAAAAACAGCAGCTAGTGGCTCACTGCAGGCCGGCAACAGACAAGTATCGGGGAAAGCCTCGACGCCAGCAGCGCCAATCGAGGGAGGCTGAATCCCAAATTAAAATAACAATCGCTAAGAGAGGAATTTATGTCACATAGCACTTATCCCAATATGCTCGCCCCCCTCGACCTAGGTTTTACCACCTTGAAAAATAGAGTCCTAATGGGCTCAATGCACACCGGCCTTGAGGAGGTAGCTGATGGCCATAAGCGCATGGCGGCGTATTTTGGAGAGCGTGCAAAAGGCGGTGTTGGCCTTATAGTGACCGGTGGCATTGGCCCCAACTCCGAGGGTGGCACCCACCCCGCTACGAAAATGCTGGTGACGGACGAGGATATCGCTGGCCATAAGCAGATTACCGATGCCGTCCATGAACATGATGGCAAGATATGTATGCAAATTCTGCATACAGGCCGATACGCCTACTCACCAGATCAGGTGGCTCCCTCGGCCATCAAAGCCCCTATCAATCCATTCACCCCGAGGGCTCTGACTGATTCGGAGATCCACAAGCAGATTGATGACTTTGTCTTCACCTCAGTTCAGGCACAGAAAGCGGGCTATGACGGTGTCGAAATCATGGGTTCTGAAGGTTATTTCCTTAACCAATTTATCGCCGCACGAACCAATCAGCGCGAAGATGACTGGGGTGGTAGCTACGAGAATCGCATTCGGCTACCCATTGAAGTGGTTCGCAAAGTCCGCGAAGCTGTGGGAGAGCATTTTATTATTATCTTCCGCCTATCGATGCTGGATCTGGTCGATGGTGGAAGCACAGCTGAAGAGGTTATTCAGCTCGGTAAGGCTATTGAAGAGGCCGGTGCCACTATCATCAACACTGGTATAGGCTGGCATGAAGCGCAGATCCCTACGATTGCCACAAAAGTACCACGAGCCGCTTTTACCTGGGTGACTGCGCGCTTTAAAAGAGAGCTATCAGTGCCTGTTATCACCTCAAACCGAATCAACACGCCAGAGGTAGCTGAAGAGGTCTTGGCTCGCGGTGATGCGGACATGATTTCTATGGCCCGCCCCTTCTTGGCTGACCCGGACTTTGTCAATAAGGCTGCAGATAATCGCGCCGATGAGATCAATACCTGCATTGGCTGCAATCAGGCCTGTCTCGATCATGTATTTGGTGGCGTCATGACCAGCTGCCTGGTAAACCCCCGCGCCTGCCATGAGACTGAGCTACACATTGTTGCCACCACCAACGCAAAGAAAATTGCCGTGGTTGGCGCAGGCCCAGCGGGCTTGTCGGCAGCCACAACAGCAGCCTCTCGCGGCCACCAGGTCACGCTGTTTGATGCCGCAGATGAAATTGGCGGTCAATTTAATATTGCCAAGCAGATTCCAGGCAAAGAAGAGTTTTACGAGACGTTGCGCTACTTCAACAAGCAGATTGAAATCACTGGAGTGGACCTGCAACTGAACACCAGAGTTACCGCAGAGCAGCTTAATAATGGCGGTTTTGATGAGGTGATTATTGCCACAGGCATCAGCCCCAGAATTCCACCTATAGAAGGTATCAATCACCCCAAAGTGATGAACTATCTCGATGTGATTGGCGACAAAAAGCCCGTTGGTAAGAAAGTGGCCATTATCGGTGCTGGTGGTATAGGTTTTGATACAGCGGAATATATTACTCACAGTGGTGAATCAACCAGCCAAAATATCCCCGCCTTTATGAAGGAATGGGGTATTGATATGACCTTTGGATCCCGCTCAGGTATTGAGGGCATTCAGGCTCAACCAGAGCCCTCCCCTCGCGAGGTCTATTTGCTGCAGCGCAAAACCTCAAGAGTGGGCAAAGGCCTGGGCAAAACCACTGGCTGGATTCACCGCGCCGGACTGGCCATGAAAGGCGTGCGCATGATGCCCGGCTGTGACTACAGCCATATTGATGATGAAGGTCTGCACATTACCGTGGGCGATGATCCACAGGTCCTGCCAGTGGACACGGTTATTATCTGTGCCGGCCAGGATCCATTGCGTGAGTTGGTCGATGGTCTAAATCTACCTCATCATCTGATCGGTGGCGCGGATGAAGCGGGCGAACTGGATGCTAAGCGAGCCATTAATCAGGGCACCAGACTGGCTGCCGCTATGTAAAACAGAGAATATAAGCCCACCTGAGCCTGAAATAGTCAATTTCAGGTGGGTTTAATCCTTGCAACAGGAAGGCAATCAACCCATCATTGCCGACCTAAAATTTCTCAGTCATGAACCTCAATTATGTCGGATAGTAAAAACAATAAAGCAGCTCAGTTTAGCGGCCTCGATTTGCGCAATGCGCTGGGTAGCTTTGCCACCGGCGTAACCATTGTTACCGCCCTTGGTCGCGATGGCCAAAAAGTAGGCATGACGGCAAATAGCTTTAACTCTGTATCTCTGGACCCAGCGCTGGTGCTTTGGAGCATAGGTCGAAACGCCAATTGCTTCGATGACTTTATGGGCGCCAAGTCTTATGCCATCCATGTGCTAGCAGCGGATCAACAGCCGTTGTCCAATCTATTCGCCACAACCGGCTCAGATCGGTTTGCCGATCTCGACTGTTCAGAGGGGCTGGCGGGCGTGCCTATTCTGCCCCATTACAGTAGTTGCTTTCAGTGCGATATAGAGCATCAGTACGATGGTGGTGATCATGTGATTATGGTGGGCAGGGTTGTGGCATTTACCGATAACGGCCTCAAGCCATTGTTGTTCCATCGCGGCAATTACGCAGAACTCTAATTAGCCCGAAAATGGCGCTGTAAACTAATCTGATTATCAGTGCCAGATAGATCTCAAAATGCACTAAAGAACCCTTTATGGCTAATCCTAACCCTGTAATCCTTGCAATGAGCTAGTTTACGTTAACGTAAAGGTAAGTGTATACTCAAACCATATTCGACTGCTACCGAGAGCATTTATGCCGGAATACAGCATCTCTGAACTTGCCAAAGAGTTTGAGGTTACCACCAGAACCATCCGCCACTACGAAGATTTGGGGCTTCTCTCTCCTGCTCGCCGCGGGCAGACGCGGGTGTACAGCCCCGCCGATCGCACTCGACTCCGGCTTATTTTACGCGGTAAGCGGCTGGGATTGTCGCTGGATGATTCTCGAGAAATTATCGATATGTATGAGCCGGGCAAAAGCAATGTCGATCAGCTTAAAAAGCTGATCGATGCCATTCAGGCCCAGAGAATCAAACTTAATCAGCAGCTCGGCGACATTAGCACGCTGCTCAAAGACCTCAACCAGGCAGAAGTTGACTGTGTAACCGCCCTGAAATCCACAGGACAGACATAACTTATGAGCAAACCTTACCCCACATTAAATTTTAACCTAGGCGAAGATATCGACATGCTTCGCGACAGTGTTTTTCAGTTTTGCAGTGCTGAAATAGCCCCAAGGGCTGCCGAGATTGACAGCAGTAATGAATTCCCAATGGACCTTTGGCGCAAGCTGGGTGATATGGGCCTGCTCGGCATTACGGTAGATGAACAATACGGCGGCACCGAGATGGGTTATCTCGCCCACTGCGTGGCCATGGAGGAGATATCGCGAGCATCGGCATCAGTGGGTCTTTCCTACGGCGCTCATTCCAACCTCTGCGTTAATCAGCTGTACAAGAATGGCTCTGAGGAGCAAAAACAAAAATACCTGCCCAAGCTTTGCTCCGGTGAGCATATTGGCGCACTGGCTATGAGCGAGCCCAATGCGGGTTCTGATGTGGTGAGCATGAAGCTTAGGGCTGATAAGCGGGATGATCATTATGTGCTGAATGGCAACAAGATGTGGATTACCAATGGCCCGGATGCCCACACTTATATTATCTATGCCAAGACTGATATCGACGCTGGTTCCAAGGGCATGACCGCCTTTATTGTCGAACGCGACTTCCCTGGGTTCTCTCGCCATCAGAAGCTCGACAAGTTAGGGATGCGTGGCTCCAATACCTGCGAATTAGTATTTCAAGACTGCGAGGTGCCCGCGGAGAATATTCTGGGTGGTGAGGGCCGCGGTGTGGCTGTGTTGATGTCGGGTTTGGATTATGAGCGCACCGTTCTGTCTGGTGGCCCAGTTGGCATCATGCAAGCCTGTCTAGATACTGTGCTGCCCTATGTTCATGAGCGCCAGCAGTTTGGCACCCCTATAGGTGAGTTCCAGTTAATGCAGGGCAAAATGGCAGATATGTACGCTGACTTAAATGCCTCCAGAGCATATCTCTATGCGGTTGCCCGGGCCTGTGATCTGGGCCAGGACTCACGCAAAGATGCCGCAGCGGTGATTTTGTTTACCGCTGAAAAAGCCACCCAGATGGCGCTGCAAGCGCTTCAAGCACTGGGCGGCAATGGCTACACCAATGAGTACCCTACCGGGCGATTGCTTCGGGATGCCAAACTCTATGAAATTGGTGCTGGCACGTCAGAAGTGCGGCGCATGTTGATTGGCCGCGAGCTCTTTGCTCAAACGGCGTAAGCGCAGGAGGATTTTGCCATGACCATTATTTGCTCTAAGATCAATACCGCCAGCGCCGAGTATCAGACTAACCATGAATCGATGCAGGCTCAGGTTGATGACCTTAAAACCACAATTGCAAAAATTAATGCCGGCGGTGGCCAAAAAGCCTGTGATCGTCACAGGCATCGCGGCAAGTTATTACCCCGGGAGCGAGTGCAAAAACTTCTGGATCCGGGCTCGCCCTTTTTAGAGTTTTCGGCCCTGGCCGCTCACAATGTTTATGACGAAGCTGTTCCAGCTGCAGGCATTATTACCGGTATTGGCCGGATCAGTGGTCAGGAATGTGTGGTGGTTGCCAATGATGCAACGGTTAAAGGTGGCAGCTATTACCCCCTGACGGTTAAGAAGCATCTGCGCGCTCAAGCTATTGCCGCGGAGAATAATCTACCCTGTATTTATCTGGTAGATTCTGGCGGTGCCAATCTGCCCCGTCAGGATGAAGTATTCCCAGATCGAGATCATTTTGGTCGTATCTTTTTTAACCAGGCCAATATGTCTGCACAAAATATTCCTCAAATTGCAGCGGTCATGGGCTCCTGTACTGCCGGCGGGGCCTATGTCCCGGCTATGGCCGATGAATCAATTATTGTTAAGGATCAGGGTACGATTTTTCTCGGTGGGCCCCCTCTGGTAAAAGCGGCCACTGGCGAGGTGGTCAGCGCAGAAGAATTGGGTGGTGGGGATGTGCATTGTCGTACCTCTGGAGTGGCGGATCATCTGGCTAACAATGATCATCATGCCCTAGAGTTGGCACGCTCGGCCGTGGCCAGACTCAATCGTGTTAAACCGGTAAATGGTGATATTACCGATGCTGTTGAGCCAATCTGTAGTGGCGATGAAATTTACGGTGTCATCCCTGCTGATTCGCGCAAACAGTACGATGTGCGCGAGATCATTGCCCGAGTTGTGGATGGCTCTGATTTTGATGAGTTTAAGGCGCTCTATGGCACTACGCTGATTTGTGGCTTTGCCCGCATCTTTGGATACCCTGTGGGTATTGTGGCTAACAATGGTATTTTATTTGGTGAGTCCGCCCAAAAAGGTGCGCACTTTATTGAGCTTTGCGCCCAGCGCAAAATCCCTTTGGTTTTTCTGCAAAATATCACCGGTTTCATGGTCGGCAAACAGTACGAGAATAATGGTATTGCCAAACATGGGGCGAAGATGGTGACCGCGGTAGCTACAGCTAATGTACCTAAGTTTACAGTGGTCATTGGTGGCTCTTTTGGCGCCGGGAACTATGGCATGTGTGGTCGCGCCTATGACCCTCGATTTATGTTTATGTGGCCGAATGCGCGCATTTCAGTGATGGGTGGGGAGCAGGCGGCGGGCGTTTTGGCCCAGGTGACTCGGGATAAGTTTGAGCGCGACGGCAAGAGTTGGAGCGCTCAGGAAGAAGCCGACTTTAAGCAGCCGATTATTGATAACTACGAGCATCAGGGGCACCCCTATTATGCGTCCGCCAGGCTCTGGGATGATGGTGTGATTGATCCCGCGGATACTCGCAGGGTTTTAGGGTTGTCGATCGCGGCGAGCCATAACCGGGCGATTGGTGAAACGAAGTTTGGGCTGTTTAGGATGTGAGTTGGACCATTGATACAGATTGGAATTGAGTCTGGATGGAATGCATATGAGTGAAGTGGTTACTGAAATTGATAATCGAGGAGTTGCTTGGGTTAGGTTGAACAACCCTGACAAGCACAATGCCTTTGACGATCAAATTATTTTACAACTTACCCATGCTTTCACTGCAGTTGCAGCCAATCCAGATGTACGGATTATGGTGCTGTGCTCGGAGGGGGAAAACTTTTCTGCTGGTGCCGACCTCAATTGGATGAAGCGCATGGCCACCTATTCCTACGATGAAAACCTTCAGGATGCTAAAGCCTTAGCGCTGATGCTTAACAGTCTGCATCAGATGCCCCAGCCGACTGTTGCCCGAGTTCAGGGCGGGGCCTTCGGCGGCGCCTTGGGTCTGGTGAGCTGTTGTGATATCGCGGTGGCAACAGATGCCGCGACCTTTTGCCTAAGCGAAGTGAAGATTGGTCTGGTGCCTGCCACTATAAGCCCCTATGTTATTGCGGCGATTGGTGACCGAGCGGCGCGAAGATACTTCGTTACAGCAGAGCGTTTTGATGCCCATAGAGCAGTGCAAATAGGCTTGATCTCAGAGGTCGTTGATGCCGAGAGCTTAGATGCTCAGGTCAATCTGATTATTGAGGCGGTATTGGCAAATGGCCCTGAAGCAGTTATTGCAGCCAAGCAGTTGATCTCTGATATCAGCGGTCGGCCCATAGACCAGAGCTTGATCGATCACAGCTGTGAAGTGATTGCGGCTATTCGTGTTAGCGAGCAGGGTCAGGCGGGTTTAAATGCCTTTTTAGAGAAACGACAACCCTATTGGCGGCAGGACTAATACCCTATGTTTACTAAAATACTGATTGCCAACCGCGGTGAAATTGCCTGCCGAATCATTAAAACTGCCCGTGCCCTCAATATTGCGACAGTGGCTGTTTTTAGTGAAGCAGATCGCGATGCTCTGCATGTGCAAATGGCGGATCAGTCTGTCTACATAGGCCCAGCGCCCGCCAATGAATCTTACTTGGTAATTGATAAGTTAATTCAGGCGGCGCTGGACACTGGGGCTGAGGCTATTCACCCAGGCTATGGTTTTCTGTCGGAGAATGCCGAGTTCTGCCGACAGTGCAGCGACAATAATCTAGTGTTTATTGGCCCGCCTGCTGCGGCTATTGGGGCCATGGGCTCTAAGTCTGCGGCCAAAACCATTATGGCCGAAGCTGGGGTGCCGCTGGTGCCTGGCTATCACGGCAATGACCAAAATCCAGAGACACTTAAGCGAGCGGCCAATGCCATGGGCTACCCGGTGCTACTTAAAGCTGCCGCCGGTGGCGGTGGCAAGGGAATGCGTGCTGTCTATGCCGAGGATGAGTTTGATGCAGCTTTGGATGCGGCCAAGCGCGAAGCACAAAACAGCTTTAGCGACGACATTATGCTGGTGGAGAAGTACCTGCTTAAGCCCCGCCATATCGAGATACAGGTATTTTGTGACAGGCAAAAAAATGCGGTGTACCTGTTTGAGCGGGATTGCTCTATACAGCGTCGCCATCAAAAGGTTATTGAAGAGGCACCGGCACCGGGAATAACTGCGGGCCTGCGGCAACAGATGGGTGAGGCCGCTATTAAGGCGGCACAGGCGATTAATTATGAGGGTGCCGGCACTGTTGAGTTTTTGCTCGATACCCAGGGCGAGTTTTTCTTTATGGAGATGAACACTCGCCTGCAGGTTGAGCACCCAGTAACTGAGATGATTAGCGGTCAAGACCTGGTGCAATGGCAGCTGCTGGTTGCCGCGGGCGAAGCGCTCCCCTGCACCCAAGATCAGCTAAAAATTAATGGCCATGCGTTTGAGGCGAGAATTTATGCAGAAGATCCGGATCATGATTTTCTGCCGGCCACTGGTCGTTTAAGCCTGCTTAAGCCACCGACAGAAACCACCCATATTCGCGTGGACAGCGGTGTAGTCGAAGGTGATTCGGTCAGCATTTATTATGACCCTATGATTGCCAAACTGGTGGTCTGGGACAGTGACCGAGAGCGCGCACTGAGACGCTTAACCCAGGCGCTTGCCCAGTACCGCATCGGCGGAATAAAAACCAATATTGGCTTCCTTTACAACCTCGCCACCATCCAAGCCTTTGACACCGCTGATGTGGACACCGGGTATATTGAACAACATTGGGATGAAATTTTTCGCCGGCGCGACCAGGATATTCGTTACGCCACCCCACTGGCAGCAGCGGCCGTACAGCACTTGCGTGACCAGCAGTCGGTCGCGCAGGCCAAAGCATCCAGCGATCCAAACTCCCCCTGGCATGCCTCGGATAACTGGGGGTTGCCAAATGCTAGCTGTACAATTCAGATACAGGAAACAGAGGTCACCACGGAGGCTGAGGCTGCGGTCAATCTGCCAGCCTGCGGCACTAGCCTGGCAGACTCAACCGTTGTGGCAGACGATGCCGGCTTTGATCTTTTTACTCCCCAGGGCTTTTTCCGCTGCCGCGAAGTTAAGCCAGATTTTGGTCTGGACGATGAATTTACTGGCGGCAGTTTAACTGCGCCAATGAATGGCACTGTTGTGGCCTTGCTCTCTGAGCCAGGGGTCACTGTGGCCAAGGGCGACACCTTGCTGGTCATGGAAGCGATGAAAATGGAGCACTGTATTGTGGCGCCCACCGATGGCCAGGCAACTGAATTCTATTTTCAGCCCGGGGATCTGGTGGATGGCGGTACGGTATTATTAGCATTTGAGGCGATTGAATAATGGGCTACCCAAAAAGCGTAAAAATTGTTGAAGTGGGCCCCCGCGATGGCCTACAAAATGAAGCCGTTGCCGTGGATCTGGCCACTAAAGTTGAGCTGATTAACAAACTGACCCAAGCCGGTCTCGGCTATATTGAAGCAGGCAGTTTTGTCAGCCCGAAATGGGTGCCTCAAATGGCCGATAGTGGTCAGGTTTTTGCCCAGCTAAACCTCAGAGGGCAAACCACCTATGCTGCTCTGACACCAAATATGCAGGGGCTGGAGCGCGCTCTGGAACTGGGCGTTACAGAGGTGGCTGTATTTGCGGCAGCTTCGGAGAGTTTTAGCCAGAAAAACATTAATTGCTCGATTGCTGAGAGTCTCGCGCGTTTTGAACCAGTGATGGAAAGAGCCCAACGCGCCAATATCAGCGTTCGTGGCTATATATCCTGCGTTCTGGGTTGCCCCTATGAGGGCGGCGTTAACCCTTCGCAGGTGAAAGCTGTTGCTGAGCAGCTGCTAGCTATGGGCTGTTACGAAATTTCTCTTGGAGACACCATTGGTGTCGGCACCCCCGGCTCTACTCAGGATGTGCTAGACCATTTGCTGACCAGCATTCCCAAAGATAGGTTAGCCGTGCATATGCATGACACCTATGGACAGGCTCTGGCCAATATTCTGGTGGCCTTACAGATGGGCATTGGGGTGGTGGACAGTTCTGTCGCTGGGCTAGGTGGCTGCCCCTACGCCAAAGGTGCATCCGGCAATGTGGCGACCGAAGACTTGGTGTATATGCTTAACGGCCTGGGCATAAGCCATAATGTGAATCTTGATAAGCTAATGACCGCTGGCGATTTTATCTGCGAGCATCTGAATCGAAAAAATGGTTCCAAAGTCAGCCTTGCCGCTAAAAAATAGGTTATTCATTAGGCTATACTAACGCCTTCTCTCATCATTCTGGAGTTGCAGGTTGACCGCTTTTCGTCCATGTATCGATCTGCATCAGGGTCAGGTCAAACAAATTGTTGGCGGTAGCCTCAGTGATTCTGGTGCCGACACCAATTTTATCAGCACCCACAATGCTGCTTACTACGCCAATCTCTATCGCCAACATCGGTTAACCGGGGGCCATGTGATTGCGCTGGGGCCCAATAATGAGCAGCAAGTGCTTGAGGCTCTGGCGGCCTATCCCGGCGGTATGCAATTTGGTGGCGGAGTTACCCTGGATAACGCCGCAAGCTACCTAGAGGCTGGTGCTTCCCATATTATTGTCACCTCTTATCTCTTTGAAAATGGCGAGTTTTCCTGGCCAAAGCTGGAGGCCATAAAGTCCGCTGTAGGTGCAGATCGACTGGTGCTGGACCTGAGTTGCCGAAAAACCAAAGATGGCTGGATGATCGCCACCAATCGCTGGCAGACCATTACCAGCACCGCAGTCGATAAGCGAACCATTGCCGAGTTGGAAAATCACTGTGCCGAGTTTTTGGTCCATGCCGCGGATGTCGAGGGTTTGCAAGCTGGAATCGATAAGGACCTAGTGAAGTTGCTAGGAGACTGCTGCACATTGCCCTGCACTTACGCTGGCGGCGCCAGATCAATGCAGGACCTAGCTCTGGTGAAGTCACTGTCCAATGGCAAGGTCGATCTCACCATTGGCAGTGCGCTGGATATCTTTGGCGGTGCCGGTGTGACTCTGGAGCAGTGCATCAGCTGGAACAGCACCAACCGCTAGCCCTCGCGGTGGAGTTTTATGCGAATTCTCGAAATAACCAAGAGAGCCCCGACAAAAACCAATGGGGTTATCAGTGCCAGTAATGTTCCTTCGGAAATAGGTAGATAGCTTTCAATAGCAATCGGCTTAGCTAAAAACTCTATTAATTTCATGCTGTAATAGGTCATAGCCACCACCGACAGCCCCTCAACCGTTTGCTGCAACCGCAGCTGCACTTCACTGCGCTTATCCATAGATGCCAACAGCCGCTGGTTCTGGGCCTCGAGGGATAACTGCAGGCGCAGATGCAACAACTCACTGGTACGGCTAATGCGTTTAGACAGGTTTTCTTTGCGCTTGACCACCGACATGCAGGTATTAAAGGCGGGAATAAAGCGCCGCGCATGAAATTGCTTAAGCGTGCGGATACCGGGCATCTTCTGCTCCCGCAACATATCCAGGCGACTCTCCGTCAGATTGAAATAGGCCTCGGTTGCCGAGAAGCGAAAGTTGTGGTCCGCCACTAACTTTTCTAGCTGAGTGGCTTCCGCAATCAGCTCGTTCATTAAATTTTGCTCGTCTTCCAAAGAGGCCAAATCGTTAAGCTTTTCATTGGTTTCCACCAACTGTCGCTCTAGCTGTCGCACCACTGGCATCAACTCACGAGCAATAGGCAGTGCCAATAGAGTCATGGATCTGTAGGCTGCGATTTCCAAAAGGTTGCGAAGCACCCTACCGGCCTGAGAGGAATCGATACCCTCATCGATCACCAGAGTGCGAATAAAGCCATCATCTTGGGCCTGTACTGATGTCCAGATAGTCGCGGCACCTTCATAAATTTTACCTCCCACCAGCCGCTGGGCGTCAAATTGCTGGTCGAGTGCTTCTCTTGTTGCAGGCGCTGTAGCCGCCGGCCGGAGATCAATATGGTTCGCCGCGATAACCTGCCCCTCAAGGCTGTTAGCCCAGTCATGGTCGACAAGACTAAACATATCAGTGCACAGCGCTTGTTCGTCATGATTCTGACGAATCACTGTATAAGTTGAAAACTCATTATGAAATTCCCAGCGCAGATCGAAGGTAGGAAAGCTCTGGTAGTAGCAGTCAGCATTGGTTGAGGGAGCAGACACATTGTAAAGATTGGCCAGAGCACTGAGTTTATCTAACTCAAGTTGGCGGTCGCCAGAGTGCAAAAACACCAGACTGGATACCTGAGCCGGCAGTTGGACCACCGGGAAGGGACGATTGTGTAACTCGTTAACCAAAGACTCTTTTAGCGGGTGGATATTCATGCCATACAACCCCTCTGCTGCCAACGGCTGGAGCGCCGCTGGATGATGTAACTATGGTTGGCTCACTCCTTCCTATTAGTGAGCGAGATAAGACCCTTAAATACGTTCAATAGGGGTGATTTAGTTTACATGGCTAAAATCTACCAGTTGAATTCAGCCCCAACTCGCATTGTTCGGCCCATACCTGGGAAGTAACGCTCGCCGACAAAGCCAGAAAAATCAGCTCGCTCAGCGTAACGACGGTCGGTTAGATTCTGTATTGCAGAAAATAACCGCACACCAGATTTCATTGTCCAATTAGCGCGCAGATGCACAAGATCATGACCTTCATAGCCATGCAAATTTTCTGGGTCCAGCTGATAACTCCCCATAGACTGCCATTCCAGCTCTGCACGAGACTGCTCTGATAGTTGCCAGCCAATGCGGGCGCTGCCGAAATGTCGCGGCGCGGTATCAATATCATTGCCCTGAATATCCACATCATTTAGCACTCGGCTATTTAGGTACCGATGACGGGCTCTGGTTGCGCTAACAGCAAGGTCAAACTGGTCGTTAATCTGATAATCCAACTCCAACTCAATGCCCTGGTGCTCGGTGTTCCCATCACTAATATTGAAAAAATCCGAATCACGGAAAATCACATTGTCTTTTTCCATATGATAGACCGCCACTTTATAGCCGAGCCCCTCTGCCCTGCCACTAATGCCAAGCTCTACAGAATCAATGCTTTCAGACTTTAGGTCTGTTACCTGCTGCGCCCTCTGAAGACGATAGAGCTCCGTTGCCTGAGGCGCTCGAAAGCCACGAGCCAAACGCAAATAGGCCCTGTAATCTGGGTCTATTTGGTAAGCGGCACCCAGATTGGATGACCAGTTGCTAAAACTGTTGCTACCAGATTCAGGGCGGCTATACCTGCAGCCTCCAAAACCACATTCCGTGCCATCTTCAGCGGTGCGACCAGACAGCATATTATTCTGATAGCCGTAGTGCATTGATTCAAAACGCACACCAGCATTTAGCTGCACGCGCGGGTTGGGTGACCATTCCAGTCTAACAAACGGTGCCAACACAGCGGCATCCACCTGATAATTGTAGTGCTGACCAGCGGGGATTGTTGCCTGCAAGAAAGCCGAGCCCTGAGTGGGTGCATCCTGGGACTGCCTTAAATAGGCATCGGTAATTTCGCCATCAATACCGGCAATCAGCTGGTTATGATCCCCAAGGCTGCCATAGTAAGCAGCTTGAATACCAAACGACTTCTGGCCATTTTCCTCTAGCGGGCCGCCGGGCAAAAAATGCTGCATAAAGTCCATGGAGGTGTTGCGGATATAGGGGGTAATCACCAGCTTGCCTCCGTCCACAGCTGCACTGATCCGTGACCAAAGGCGTGCTGATCGCACATCTCTGAAAGCCTCTGGATTTAAATTGTCGCTAACCTGAGACTTATCTTTATAGGCATCTAGCCCCTGAATAAAACCAGCGGTTTCTTGATTGAGATTGGTGACCGTTAAACCAGTCTCAACTGTTGTCTCGCCTATAGTTGCGGCATGGCGGAGAGACAGCTTTTGTTGGCCAAAACCTGAATCATCTCGGTAACCTCCATCATGGGTTAGATTGGCGGCTATACCAAAATTGTCCGTGCCTGCTTTAAACTTCACACGACTGTAATCATGGGCACCGAACTCTATACCCAGGGTTCGCTGCTGAGATATCTGCGGCGTAATTACATTGATTACCCCGTGCATGGCATTGGACCCATAGAGCACTGTGCCTGTGCCTCGCAGTACTTCAATTCGCTCGGCTATTTCAGTGTTAGCCTCAAACAGCTCGTTAATATTACAAAAGCCCGCAGCTCGCAGCGGAATCCCATCTTCCACCATGGCAAAACCACCACAGCCACCAGCGCCGATCAGCACCGGGGAGCGAACAGCTGGCAGATACTCTTGACCATTACCCCGATGCAGGTTGACCCCTGCCACTCTCGACAAGGTCTCTTGAATATGGGCGTGGGACACTAATTTTAAAGACTGCTCGTCGACCACAGAAATACTGCCAAACACATCGTCGATTTTGGCGGCATCTCTGGTTGCAGTAGTCACCACTTCTTCAAGTGCTTGCGCCCCAGCGCCCTGAGCCAAAACCAGACTACAGCTCACAAGCAATATAGATTTTTTTAACATTTTATGGATTCCTTAGGCTTCGACTTCAAAGCTGAGTCCGGCATTCTGTTGTAGACGCTCAATCAGGGCTGAGCCCATTGCGGGAGCCGTGGTCCAGATGCCACCACCGGCCATCTCTGGATTTTCCAGCAAGCAAACCGCACTCTCGGCAATCATTTTCGAGGTGGAGCCGTATCCTGGATCCTTGTCTCCTTTCACCGCCACATTTAGCGCTTCTCCATTGACGCCTTCACCGCGAATCAGCAGATCGTAAAAACCATTTTCTCTCTCTTCCAGGCTGGGTCCCTCACCAGGCTGACGACTGTCCCCGGCCATAGGATTGCGCTCAGCAGAGGCTTTGGCGATCTGCTCAGCCTTTTCTCCGCTGCCAATCACCATCATTTCATCGTAGACAAAATCGGTGCCGTACTGGTGGCCCAGCAACATATTGGAGCGGTGGATATTTTTGGTATTGATGCTGGCCATCACAAAAGGGGCCACCCAGGCGTCAATGCTGTCATCAAACAGCGCCTTATTGCCTGAGGGCTGATCTGCTCCCACAAAGCCCGGCGTCAGGGCAAAGGGGCTGCGCAACACATTGACCAGATCTATATCTTTGGATGCGGCCGCCATAGTGGCCTTAAAGCTGGCTAAGGTGCCACCGGAAAAAGTCCCTTGCATGGCACGAACACGGCCTTTCACTCGGGGCAGAGGTGCACCGAACTTCTGCTGTGCCTGTTGTTGCAAAAACAGCACTCCCAAGTCAAAGGGAATAGAATCAAAACCACAGGAAAAGACAATACGCGCGCCGCTGGCCTGGGCGGCTGCATTATGTTTGTTAATCATTTCATGCATCCAGCCTGGCTCACCACAGAGGTCAACATAGTCAGTACCGGCCGCTATACAGGCCTCGACAAGTTCGTTGCCATAAAGTTGGTATGGGCCAACCGTGGTCAGTACCACCGATGCCCGTTCAACCATAGCAACCACTGAATTCATGTCACTGGCATCAGCCACCACTAGGGGCACATCGGCAGAGATGCCCATTTCATCGCGCACGGCTTCAAGCTTTTCCAGGCTGCGGCCCGCCATCGCCCAGACCACATCACCATTAACACCGTATTGCTTGTTAAGGTACTCAGCTACCAATCGTCCAGTAAAGCCAGTGGCACCATAGACAACAATGCCAAGTTCGCGATTATTTTTCATGGGAATCTCTTTAATAGTTTTGGTTGGCTTTAGTCTAACATCCATAAAACTCCGCAGCGTGACATTAATCGACCATGGGTTCACGGAAACCTGGCTCCTTTAAAGCCCAGCGATCAGCTGAGTTTATGCCAGAACTGATAGGGATAGTCAGCCTGACTAATCGCCGGCAAAGGCTCCAGCCCACATTGCTCAAAGAAGCCGAGCGCTGCCCTCTCCGCCTTGACCAAAACACCATCAGCTCCTGCATCAGCTGCCCTGGAAAACACCTGCTGCATCAATTGCCGACCAATGCCTCGGCCCTGACAGTTTGGCGCAACATAGAGACCGTGCATTAGATACCCTTGCCCTTTAGCAGTCTTCACCAGCGTCTGGGCATTCCACACCACAACGCCAGCGCTTATGTCGCCTTGCTGATAAAGCATAAACTGATAATGCTTAAAGTCTTCGCTGTCATAGCAGAGAACCGGTACCGACAAACGTTTAATGCGCTCGGGCATGGGCCAGGCCATCACGGCTTGGGCAATCACCAGGTTTATTTCGGGTAGGTCTGAAATCTTGCCTCTAATAATAGTCATAGAACAATTGTACCAAGTTAACTGGATACCACCGTCAGAGTCTTGTAGTGTTTAGCCTATAAAAATAATAACCAATCTCAGGCAGCAATTAGATGAGTCATACCATTATTAACCCAGTCACAGTAAAAAGCGCATTCACTGTTCTGGCCATGTGCTTTATTGCCGGCTGCACAGATCCCAAGCCAAGTATTAAAGCCACCAGCATCTACACCAACGGCCAAATTATTACTGTGGATGATAATACCGGTACCGTTGAGGCTATTGCCGTAGCCAAGGGCCGTATTATTGCACTGGGTTCCAGTGCCGAAATGGAAAACTATATTGGCGACAGCACTCGGCTAATTGATCTGCGGGGCAAGACCATGCTGCCCGGGTTTGTCGATGCCCACAGTCATTTATCTGGCGTTGCAATACAGGCGGTATCTGCCAATCTGCTGCCCGCGCCCGATGGCCCAGTCAACAATATTGCTCAGCTGCAACAGGCCCTGCGAGACTATATAGCGCAGTCTCCAGTGGTAGCAGAACATCAGGTGGTGATTGGTTTTAATTATGATGACTCGCAGCTTGAAGAGCGCCGCCACCCCACTCGGCATGATCTGGATGCAGTTGCAACAGACCTACCTATTATGGCTCTCCACCAGTCCGGGCATCTTGGGGTTTACAACAGCAAAGCACTGGCGGTTCTTGGCATTAATGCTGAATCTGTAAACCCTCCGGGGGGTGTGATTGAGCGCGAGGCGGATGGCAAAACGCCCAATGGTATTCTGCAGGAAAACGCTCACTTTGCTGTGGTCTATGCAATGGTCCCAGATTTCACCCCTGCTCAGTATATGGCCGCACTTAAAGCGGGCGAAATGGTCTATGCCTCCAATGGTTTTACCACTGTCCAGGATGGCAAGACTGATCCGCTTTCCCTAAAAACCTTTGCGGCAGTCTCAGCAGCCGGAGCTCTTGATTTGGACTTGGTGGTGTACCCGGATCTGGTCAAGGTAAAAGATGATTCCCCAGTACACAGCCCCTTGCTCTCTAGGGACTACAGTAATCACTTTCGAATCGGTGGTGTAAAACTGACCTTTGATGGCTCCCCGCAAGGGAAAACCGCCTGGTTTAGCCATCCCTACCACCAGCCACCCTTAAATCAGGACGACAGTTATGCCGGCTACGGCGCTTTTAGCGACAACGAAGCATTGCAATGGTTTGAGCTGGCCTACAAGAACAACTGGCAGCTTATGGTGCATGCCAATGGTGATGCCGCAATTGATCAATTTATTACTACCGCTAGTCTGGCCCAACAAAATAATCCGGCCGAAGACCGCCGTACTGTGCTGATCCATGGTCAGTATCTGCGTGAGGACCAAGTAGCGAGCTTGGATGAGATGGATATCTTTCCCGCACTCTATCCCATGCATACTTTTTATTGGGGCGACTGGCATAGGGAATCAGTCGCCGGGCCCGAGCGAGCGGAAAACATTTCACCTACTGGCTGGTTGCTAGAGCGAGATATGAAATTCTCAATCCACTCGGATGCGCCAGTAACATTCCCAAACTCGATGCGGGTGTTGCACAGTGCCATCAACCGCACCACTAGGTCTGACTATGTCATTGGCCCGACTCACAAACTCAGCCCGATGGAAGGGATTAAGGCTATGACAATCTGGCCGGCCTATCAGCACTTTGAGGAAGATAGCAAAGGCTCATTAGAAGTGGGCAAGCTGGCAGACTTTGTAATTTTAGACAAAAACCCCCTGACCGAAGACCCATTGCAGATTAAGAATATTCTGGTATTGGAGACTATTAAGCAGGGCCGTACTGTTTATTCAGCAGCTCAAGCAGACAACAGCGTCAACAGCGTCAACAGCGTCAACAGCGAGGACAGTATTGCGGAGTTGGTGAGCCGCCTGAAGTTGGACCGCTATAAAAGCACCCTAAAGGGTCTTACTCAATTTGGCGATCGTCGTCAGGGCACAACGCGCAATAGAAATGCTGTCGACTGGATCGAACAGCAGCTTGCAGACTACGGCTGCGAGGATATCCAGCGCATCACCTATACCTATGACCCCGCGCCCAGATCACCCAGAACCCGCAAACCGCTAATCACTGACCCAGCTAAACTGGCAACGCCAACCGGCGGTGCCGTGGGTCGCAATGGCAGTGGTCCTGGCGGGTCATCAATCTATGGCTATCGTGCAGAAACCGGGGTTAACCGGGATTTGAATGCGCAGCCTGATGCCCGCATTCGAGAGCTTAACCGAGAAGAGCCTACCAATGGCGAACGCCAAGAAGTCTACTGCACTAAAATAGGCACTACCCACCCAGATGAAATGTATATTGTCAGTGCCCACATGGATGGCCATGGCGTTAACGAGGCGGTCAATGATGATGGCTCTGGTACTGCGCTGGTGATGGAATTGGCGAGACTATTTAACGCTCCAGATGTTAAGACCCAGCGCTCTATCCGCTTTGCCTTTTGGAATAACGAAGAGACTGGGCTCAACGGTTCCATCGCCTATGTTGAACAGAGACAGGCTTTGCAAGGTATCGAAAACCCACCGCAGTCTGGCCTGTATCCCGAACCGCGCTGGTTAGGAGTAATTCAGCACGACATGATGCTCTGGGATCACGGGGCACCCAGAGCCGATGGCACCGTTAGCCCAGAGCAGCGACTAGAAGCGGATGTTAATATTGAATTTCAGTCAAACTCTGAACTGGCTGACCAGTCAATGAAACTGGCCTTTATCTTTAAGGCGGCTGCAGATGCCTACAACACAGACTATCCCGCCACTGTTGGCCCTCATATGACTAACACAGATTCAACGCCCTTTATGGATATAGTGCCGTCGATTAGTCTGCGAGAAAACGAGCGTGGCGCGCAGACTGGTGCCGGCTGGAATCCCACCTGGCACACACCACTAGATGTGTGGACAATATTCTCAGATAAAGACTTCCGGCTTGGGCTAAATGCCGCCCAAACCACCTTGGCGGCTGTGGCTCAACTGAGCGGGACGACCTTGGAAGATTAATCGGGGCAACGACTTATTCGATCAATACCGCCTTGGCACTTTCAATTCGTCCTATTAATGTTTCTATTTTGTCGTCGCCATAGCGTTGCTGCGCCCGGGCCTGAAGCTGGTCCAATGCACTCAAGAGTTCTAAGCGGGCCTTGGCCTTGACCTTCGAATCTGTGCTGCCAATGTTATTGATCCACAGCGGTGAACTGTGAGCAAAGGGATAGCTATCCATCAGTGGCCAGGCGGTTTCACCACCATGGGCGCGGGCGGCAACCCAACCCCCCTCTGGCAGTATCAACTCGCCGGAAAACTGGCGCGACTCTCCGCCCTTAAGGCCCGGGTGTGACCAGACAACGGCGCCATTCACGACTATCTCGATTTTGTCAAAAGCAACAGCAGAGGCGACATCCAATGTGAATGACTGCTTACCACTCGCAATCACATCTCCCGGCTGAGCCTGACCATTAAGGCTGAAGAGCAACGCTGGTGTATTGGTCACAAAACTGCGGCCCTGCTTAACCGCACTGATAAAGGAGCTCCATTGTATTTTGCGCTGGCTTTGCTGCGCATAAACTCGTGCGGTGCCTATGGCGGGAGTGCGATGAAAATCCACAAACATATCTGTGCCAGCCATGGCGATAACAGGCCTGCCTATATTGAGCAGCCGATACCATAACTCTGAGGTGCCAAGCGCATCACTCCAGGCACAGACAAGTTCAAGCCCCACATTGTCAGAGAGAATTGCATCTGGAATAAATTCCAGCGGAATACTAGCTGCATTTGCGCCCTCAAAAGGATCCATGTTTGTCGCTATTGGATGCACATAGGTACCAATGCTGTCTCCATGGGCGGCAACAAATTTCATCACATCTGCATTGGATAGATTGCCATCGTTATGCTTTGGATAGCCTGGGCCCCAAAACCAGGGGAAGTAAAATTCACTGGGTCCAACCACACCAATATGGCCATGGAAATGGGCTCGCACTTCCTGAGCAAATCGAATTAGCCCGCCAGCCTTGGTGCGCAGGTTATCCCCTAAAAATTCTTTGTCCATAAGCCGATTGTGTAAATTGGCTGCCTGAGGAGTAGCCAGATCCAGATTTTCCCCGGCAACTAGCGGCTCAATATCACTGGTTACCTGGCGATAGGGACCGTCATAATTTAGATGCAAATGGAAGTCTGCGGATCTATAGCCCGCTGCTCGTGCATTCCAAACTTCTTCAAGGGGAACGATAATTCTGTTGCTACGAGCGCGCGTTGCCGTGGCGGTTACCGACACAGGGACACCCATAATGCCATATACGGCTTGGATATTGAGTTCACCTACAGGAACCTCAATCTCCATTGAGCCGTCAGTATAGAAATAATGTTCTCCATTTTGCGAGTCAAAATAGGTTGCTGCCTGGCCACTGGCAACCGGGTGACCAGTGGGCCCTTTTATGGATAACCGGGCAGGTGTGACCTTGCCTTTAAGCTTGGTTACCACTTTAATCGTTGTCCTCTCCTGACCCCAGTCCCATCTTTTTATAGACACTTCCTTTGCGGGTCCACCATAGACTGACATGGCCATCAGCTTAAACTGTTGCTGTTTATCTGGCTGGCTAAAATAGATAGTCTGCCCATCCGCACTCCAAGCCGGGCCTTGCACATAGGCATTACCCGGCGTTAGATTGCTGAATGGCTCCAGATTATCTAGGTCCGCAACAACCAAATTGAGATCATCATTTACCGGCCATGCGTAGGCTAAAACATCTTTTTCCGGATGGATATCAAACCCAAATTGGCCGGCAATACTTACCGTTTTTAAAACTGTTTCTGTCCCATCGACTAGAGACCGACGTCGTATTTGCCGCTCAGGCCAATCCAGATGACTAAAGTAGAGACTGGTCCCATCACTGGATAATCTTGGGTTTCTGGAATGACCATCCAGTGCAGTAATTTTACTAAATAGACCAGTTGAAAAATGGTACTCCCAGATATCTAACACACCACCTTTACCAGAACTAAGGTACAACGACTGCCCATCTGCCGAAAACTCCGGGTCTAAATCTATTTTTGCTGTGTCTACTATTTGATATTTGCCTGTGACCACATTCAGCACCCTAATGGCAGAGTCTGTTCCTGTGTCTGTCACAAAGGCTAATCTGCTGCTGTCTGGTGACCAGCGAGGTCTACCATCAATGGCTTTGCCATCTGTTAACCTTTTGGCAATATTGGTATCCAGGTCGAGAACCCAGATCCAGCCATCAGACGCAAAGGCCAAAGACTGACCATCTGGAGAGGCTGCCGGATATTTGAGCCCAGAAGACAGGATTGGCAGCTCGTAACTCTCCAGATAGATATGATGCCTTTGACCGTCCACTTTGGGATATCGATGAGTCCACTCCGCTTGGGCAACCAGAGAGAAAATCATCAGAGGCAATAGAATCAGGGTTTTAATTTTCATAAGCCGACATTCCTATTGTTTTTATGCGGTAGAGATTAAACAGCAAAAAGGGTTTCTACAAGATAATGTTTTGCAGCGGACCTGAGGGGCAATTCATGGGACACCTGCGATATCAAAAGACATCAATGGCCCTAGTCTTTTTTACTAGGCCATAAAAAATCCCCCGCATCTAGGATACGAGGGATCATTTATGGCGGAGAAAGAGGGATTCGAACCCTCGATACGCTATTAACGTATACGCCCTTAGCAGGGGCGCGCCTTCAGCCACTCGGCCATTTCTCCATAAACTTTTTGTTAGGTGTTTTTACCCACCTTGCAGTCGCGCCCGGTCGCGCGTTGCTGCGAAGCTTTCGCTTCTTGTCTCTTCGAGAACGCACCTTGTGCGTCCAAAATGCATTCGCATTTAGTGACTACCTAGAAACAACTATGCCGCCCTTAAGTAGCGGCGGCATAATATCACATCAGAGGAAAAATCAAAGACCGTTATCGCCTGAAGAGGAGGGATTTTCACCACCTTTTTCCATTTGAATTCGCTGATAGATCTCTTCTCGGTGAACGGCGACTTCTTTTGGTGCGTTAACACCTAATCTCACCTGATTACCCCGCACACCCAAAACTGTAACCGTGACTTCATCACCAATAACAAGAGTTTCTCCCACTCTTCTTGTAAGTATTAACATAGCATGCTCCTACGCTGCTGTCCTACCTTCTTGGTAGGTCTATTTATCCATAATCCATCTTATTATCAAGATCGGCTGTCCTGCTTTAATCTCGCTACCCCCATACCCGTAGGCACCAAGCGAAATCAGAACTTAGCAGTTTTTAAAACCATTGTCCAAAAATTACCTTGCTTATGTGTCTGAGGCGTCGAGGTCAAACCCAGAATGCAAAGCGCGCACTGCTAGCTCCAGATAACGCTCTTCAATAACCACAGTAATTTTGATCTCTGAAGTAGTAATCAGCTGGATATTAATACCCTCTTTCGACAAGGCTTCAAACATCTGGGACGCCACACCAGCATGGGACCGCATACCAACACCAACAATCGAAACCTTGGCGATACGATCATCAGCATCCACCTCCTGGGCGCCCAAGTCTTGGGCGATTTGACGCAATAACGTCTCCGCCTGAACAAGATCATTTCGGTGCACAGTAAAGGTGATGGTGGCTGAATTGTCCTTGGCCACGTTCTGCACAATCACATCGATTTCAATATTGGCATCAGCTATCGCGCCCAGCACTTTATAGGCAACACCGGGTTGATCGGGAATTCCACGAATAGTAAGTTTGGCTTCATCGCGATTAAAAGCGATACCTGCTACAACTGCTCTTTCCATCTGGTCATCTTCCTCAAGAGATATCAGCGTGCCTGGGCCCTCTTCAAAACTGGACATCACACGCAGTGGTACATTGTATTTTCCAGCAAATTCAACCGAGCGAATCTGCAATATCTTTGATCCCTGACTGGCCATTTCCAGCATTTCATCAAAGGTTATTTTATCTAGCCGACGTGCCTGCGGAACAACTCTGGGGTCGGTTGTATAAACACCATCCACATCGGTGTAAATCTGGCATTCATCGGCTTTTAGGGCAGCAGCCAATGCCACTGCCGTAGTGTCTGACCCGCCACGACCCAAGGTGGTGATGTTGCCATTCTCATCTGAGCCCTGGAACCCGGCGACCACAACAACTCGACCCGCATCCAGATCCGCCTGAATTCGATGACCGTCGATTTCCTTGATTCGCGCTTTACCATGAGCATTGTCGGTGAGAATACGCACCTGCCCGCCTGTATAGGATCTGGCATCAATACCATGCTTGGCCAGCGCGATACATAACAGGGCTATGGTGACCTGCTCGCCGGTGCTAACCAGCACATCCATTTCTCGCAAGCTAGGCTGCTCATCAATTTCTTTGGCCATGGCAATCAGCTTATTTGTCTCACCGCTCATCGCCGACACCGCAACCACCAACTGATCACCCAGCTTATGGCTCGCTGCCACCTTCTCGGCCACCGCTTGAATCCGCTCTACGGTGCCTACTGAGGTACCGCCATATTTTTGAACTATTAAACTCATATTTCTCTTGGTCTTTACCTGATAATTTAATGATTTCGTGCTGTGTTACTGGCTTGCTTGGCCACTGAGTTGCTCATCGACCCAACTATAAACTGACGCCAGTGCCGCCGGCAGCGCTTCGACGTCCGATGCTGCACCCTGAGCCATATCCGGCCGACCACCACCTTTGCCGCCCACTTGCGCAGTAACGTATTTCAGTAGGTCACCGGCCTTAACATTATCAGTCAGGTTATTAGTCACACCGGCCACCAGTGCTGCTTTGTCACCGTCGATCGCGGCTAATAAAAAGGCGCCTTTGTCTAATTTTGAACGCACCTGATCTGCCACACCGCGCAGGCTTTTGGCATCAGCACCTTCCACCACAGTGGCCAATACTTTGACGCCACTAACGTCGCGCAAGTTAGCCATCAAATCTGTGCCTGAGGCATTAGCCAGCTTGCTTTTGAGTGCTTCAATTTCTTTTTGCAGACGGCGGTTGTCATCCAACAGCTGGCGTACCTTGTCGCCAAGATTGGAGCCAGAGGCGCGAACCACATTGGCCACATCGCTAATCGCGTCTTGCAATTGATCGCAAAGTGCCACAGCTTGCTCGCCAGTCACCGCTTCAATTCGGCGTACACCGGCAGCCACGCTAGATTCCCCTGAGACACGCAAAAGGCCTATATCACCGGTACGGGATACATGGGTGCCGCCACAGAGTTCGACAGAGAAATCCCCGCCCATACTCAGTACCCGCACTTCGTCACCATACTTTTCACCAAACAGTGCCATCGCACCTTTCTCTTTGGCGTCATCCATGGACATAACATCGGTTTCAACTGAGGTGTTGGCTAAAATCTGTTCGTTGACAATATGTTCGATCTGACGAATCTGCGCTGGGGTCACGGCTTCATTATGGGAGAAGTCAAAGCGCAGTCGCTCGGCATTCACCAGGGAGCCCTTTTGATTAACATGCTCACCCAACACCTGCTGCAGTGCAGCATGCATCAGGTGCGTTGCAGAATGATTAAGGGCCGTGGCTTGACGCACTTTGCTATCAACCACTGCTGTCACCTGGTCACCCGGATGCAGCTCACCAGAGACCACGCGGCCTATATGCAGATGATGCTCACCAGACTTGCGGCAGTCCACAATCTCAATTTTGCCATTGTCACTATGCAGGTAACCGCTGTCTCCCACCTGGCCACCGGACTCTGCATAAAAAGGCGTATTGTCGAGAACCACAACCACTTCTGAGTCTGGGCCAGCGCTATCGACCGCATCTCCGGCCATATAGAGCGCTACAACAGAGGCCTTGTTCTCTAAGCTCTGATAACCACAAAACGCTGTACTGCCTTCGACGCGAATATTGTCGCTGTAGTCAAGGCCGAATTGGCTTGCTGATCGCGCTCTGGTGCGCTGCTCTTCCATGCACGTTTCGTAGCCCTCCATATCTAGGCTATAACCCTTTTCTCTCGCCACGTCATTGGTTAAATCTGTAGGGAAGCCAAAGGTATCGTATAGCTGAAAGATAAGCTCCCCTGGCAACACTGTGCCAGTCAGGTCGGCCAGACCAGCTTCCAGAACACCCATCCCTTTATCCAGGGTTCGGGCAAACTGCTCTTCTTCTTTTTTCAGGACATCGGCAATCTGTTCAGCCATGTTGACCAGTTCAGGATAGGCTTCACCCATGACCTCTGCCAATGGGCCCACCAGCTTGTAGAAAAAGCTGCCCGTTGCGCCAAGATTGTGTCCATGGCGCAGAGCCCGACGAATAATACGTCGCAGCACATAGCCGCGCCCCTCATTGGAGGGAGTTACGCCGTCTACCACCAAGAATGCACAGGAGCGAATATGGTCCGCAACCACCTTTAGCGAATTCTCCTGTAAGTCCTTGCAGCCTATGACGGCGGCAGCAGACTTAATCAGGTGCTGGAACAGGTCAATGTCATAGTTGTTGTGCACGCCCTGCATCACCGCAGCGATGCGCTCCAGACCCATGCCTGTGTCAATTGATGGCTTGGGCAATGGGGTCATCTTGCCGGTGTTATCTCGCTCAAACTGCATAAACACCAGATTCCAGATCTCGATATAACGATCCAAATCGTCGTCTTTACTGCCGGGAGGCCCGCCGGGAATATCTTCACCATGATCCCAGAATATCTCGGTGCTGGGGCCGCAGGGCCCGGTATCACCCATCTGCCAGAAGTTGTCTTCATCAAGACGCGACAGCCGAGCCGGGTCTACACCAATTTCATTAACCCAGATATCTGCCGCTTCGTCGTCGCTAATATGCACTGTGACCCACAAACGCTCTTTGGGCAGTTCCAACACCTCAGTCAGAAATTGCCAAGCGAAGGTAATAGCGTCGCGCTTGAAGTAATCACCAAAGCTGAAGTTGCCCAGCATTTCGAAAAAGGTATGGTGACGGGCGGTGTAACCCACATTCTCTAGGTCATTGTGCTTGCCTCCCGCACGCACACAGCGCTGGGATGAAACCGCACGGTTGTAGTCACGCTTATCTGCACCAAGAAAAACGTCTTTAAACTGAACCATGCCTGCATTAGTAAACAACAGTGTCGGATCATTGCCCGGCACCAGACTGCTGCTAGGCATAATTTCATGCCCTTTGCTGGCAAAGTAGTTTAAGAATGCGTCACGTATTTCGGCGCTTTTCATCATTGATTATTCCAGTTATCAACTCAGCTTTTGCAGCTGATTTTTCTATAAGTTTTGTTCAGCGAAGGTTTGCCCGCTGTCTTTGTTGGCTAGCACATGCAGATGCAAATGAAACACCGTCTGCCCGGCATCTTCACCGTTGTTCACCACAAGGCGAAAAGCGTCTTCGACACCAACCTGCCTCGCTACTTCGCCAGCAACCCACATCAGGTGACCAAGCAATGCACGATCTCCTTCGCCGGCATCGGCTAGCCGAGGGATCACTTGCCGAGGAATCACCAGCATGTGGACCGGCGCCTGGGGGGCGATATCGTTAATGACAATGCACTGATCGTCTTCATAGACAATCTGCGCTGGTATGTCCCCATCCATAATTCGGGTAAATAGCGTGGCATCAGTCATGATTGGCAACCCTATCTTTTAGTGGGTTTGGACGAGGGTTTAAGTTTCTCATCGGCATTGAGTTGTCGAGCCTCAGCCTCCAGCATAACCGGAATACCCTCACGGATAGGATAGGCCAGCCCACTGGCTGAGCAGATCAATTCCTGATTGGCGGCGTCGTACTCCAAAGGTGCCTTGCTGACAGGGCAAACCAAGATACTGAGAAGTTTTTTGTCCACTGAGATCGTCCTTTAAAAAACCGCACCAGTTTACGCAAAATAGCGCCAGACTGCCACGTTAACAGCCAAATATACGGATATTGGTTTTTACTGGACGGTAGCCAAGTAGCGTGGCTATCGGACTGGGAGCACCTGCATCACTAATTCGGGATCAATACGTACCTGATGCCAGTTCATGCGCCAATCCAAATGAGGGCCAGTAGCTCGACCGGTGGCACCCACCTTAGCAATTGGCTGCCCCCGAACCACCGTATCGCCCTCTGCCACCAGAATATCGCTGAGGTGCAAAAAGCTGGATGAAAGGCCATGACCATGATCCATAATTAGCGTGCCGCCAGAGTAGAACATATCTCGGTGAGCCATCCGCACTGAGCCCGAGGCCGGCGCTACCACAATCGCGCCAGTTGGGC
>Ga0213863_10000097_pt1 | contig 65881 bp, 57 predicted proteins | sample PICome_8_FD_160128 | JGI IMG/M metagenome (GOLD analysis project Ga0213863, IMG submission 160128) | Coastal seawater microbial communities near Pivers Island, North Carolina, United States - PICO497 | ecosystem: Environmental > Aquatic > Marine > Coastal | place: USA: North Carolina...
TACATTAAGAACATCAAAATAACAAGTGCAGGAAGTGGTTATACTAGTGCACCAACAGTTACAATTACTGGTGCAGGTACAGGTGCAACTGGAACAGCAAACATCGATGGAAGTGGTACGGTAATTAGTATAACTATTACAAATAGCGGCCTTGGTTATGACAGTGCTACAAATATCTCACTTAGCGGTGGTGGAGGAAGCGGTGCAAGTGCAACAGCAATAGTAACAAGTGCTGATACCAAATGGGTAAGAGTAACGGGAATTTATAATGATGGTCTAGGTATTGACAACAGTGTTGGTACACCTACTGGTATCGATCAAATTGGACGTGGCAGTATTTCACTAAGTGGTGTAATACCAAGTGGTGCTCGTATTAAACGTATTGTTACTAGTTGGGCAAATGAATTAGAAAGTGCAACAAAAACACAACTATTATCATTGTTACAAAATAACACTAGTTTTGGTTTACGATATAATGCTACAGCACAAGAATGGACAATTGTTAATAGTAGTGATATGGTAACCAGTAGTTTAACTAACAATAATCCAAGTAGTTGGAGCAGACAATATGAAGGCGACACAACTGGTACTGGACTTGATAATAGTTGGATTATAAGACTAAATTATACATCAACAGAGTGGGAAATAATTACTCGTAAAACACGTTATGTATTTGGCAGCGATGCACAACTGAAGTTTAACAACTTAAATTTTCAAGAAACATTTAGCAGTGAAACACTCAAGCCAAGTATGGATTCAATAAAAGTACTGGGCATAAACACAACTAGTTCAACTAACAGTGTTCCATTAGGTAATGACTATACACTAAACGCATTTGGATATTTTACATACCCAGATGGGTTTACTGATCCAAATAAAATTAGAGTAACACTTGCGTCTCCTAGTAATGAAGGTTATCCAATTAACCCAAGTGCGTTCCATGACATTGTAGGAACTGATACTATTAAACTTGGTACAACTGATATTGACGGATTTACATATACAGTACGTGACGACACTGGTACTACTACAGTACCTGGCCGCAGTACACTATCAAGTAAGTTTACAAGAACCGCAGATATTAATCAAGTTATTGATCCAGCAAAAACAAACATTATTGACACTTACGTTTTACTATCAAGCTATGAAAATTCATTCCGTACATGGGCACTGTATGATGGCAGAGGCTACACAAAACCAATAGCACCTACTATTAGCCAACTTAATGACTTGTTTACCAGTTTGGAAAACAAAAAGTCAATTAGTGATCAGATAATTTATAGACCAGTCAAATATAAAATATTGTTTGGCAATCTAGCAAGTAGCGAACTTCAAGCTAAATTTACTGTAACAAAAACTACTAATAGTTCACTTAGTGATGTAGAAATTAAACAACAGGTTATCAATTTAATACAACAATACTTTAGTATTGATAACTGGGACTTTGGTGAAACATTTTACTTCACTGAACTAGCAGCTTATATACACAATCAAATGGTTGGACAAGTTGCACAAATAACAATCCAATCAGTAGATAATCAAGCAAGCCCAAATGCATTATTTGAAATATTCAGTGATAGTGATGAACTGTTTTTACCAGTTGTTACAACAAGTGATATAACAGTAAACAAAACAATCGTTTACAATCCAACAACTATTGCAACCAACAGCGGAGTTAGTATCAGATGAGCACAAAATATCATGCCAATCCAGTCGTAGCAGCACATTCTACTAGACCAGGAGAAAGTTTAGAGTACGTTGGAACACGTAACACTACTGAACTCTTGCCAGCGGTTTTTCAAACTACTGTAAACAAGAAGTTTTTAGATAGCACACTTGAGCAACTATTGTCGAGTGGTAGCATGCAAGCGATTAGTTATTATATAGGTAACACTATTGGTAAAAAGGTAGATGAAAGTTTCTTAACTGATAGCCGTGAAGCTGATAATTATCAGTTTGTGCCAGGTGCTGTGGTGCGTGATGACAACAGAAATATAACATCAGCAATGTCATATGATGACATGCTGGACATGCTAAAATATAATGAAGTAGACACTGTAAATACAAACCGTATTTTTAACGAGCCAGGTTACACACTTGACTTACCAATTAACTATGACATGTTTATTAACTATCATCATTACTTTTGGTTACTTGACTTTATGCCAATTTGTGTAATTGAGCCCACAGCCAGTGACCCAATTTCTCCAACTAACTTTACTGGATTGCCATATTATACAACACCTACTTTGACAAATGGCAAACAGCTACCATTTCAAAATGGTATGCGAGTACGTTTTACTGGTTCAAACTTCACACAAAGTGGTGATGTGATAAAAAATGACATTTATATTATTGATGGTGTTGGCACAAGTATCACATTAACTAAACAGTTTGAATATGCTGCATCACAATCAAATTACGGAAAAAGAGTTTGGAATAATAGTACAATATATGGTGTACAGGAACCAAGTCAATGGGATGGAAGTGACACTGCATTTGTTTATCCTTCTTACGACCTAACAACTTATGATGTATTAAGTAGAGATTATGTGGTAGAACAAAGACACAGTGTTGACCAAAGTGCATGGAGTCGCCGCAACTTATGGATACATGAAGAAGTAGTTGGTATAATTTGTGAGTTCAATGGACTAACAGCAAGTGATTACACCTTAGATAAATTTCGTGGTGTAAGGCCAATTATTGAGTTCCGTGCTAACATTGAAAAATATAATCATGGATCTAATAGTCTTGGTAGTGTAACACATATTATTGATAATGTTGCTGATCCTGCAACTACTATTGTTGGTGCGTTAAACTGGAATATGGCATTTGACATTACTACTAACTGGACTAATACTGGATACGATTACGGTCAAAATGTAAGGGTGGCACAAAACGGTACAATTGCATACTATAATTGTATCAAAACACACACAGTAGCTAAAAATCCAACCTTTGGTGAAAATAACATCTACTGGGCTCGTATTGACGTAAGAAACTTGCAAAACAATGACACAATATTATTTTTAGATTCTACAAATAGTACATACAATAACAGAATTTTTAGAGTGTCTGCATCGTCTGGTGTTGTAACAGCATTAACAGAGATATATGGTGCATCATCTACAACATTAAATGTAGGAGATTGTATTAACGTTCTTATTGGTTATAACAACGTATTTGGAGAGTCTTATCCAAACAAAATATACGGTGGTAGTGAATGGCACTGGGATGGATCAGCGTGGGTTTACTCACAACAAAAAACGTATCGTAGTGAAGGTATCAAGTTTAAATTATATGACAGTAATAGTATTGCACTTGATAATACAACAGTATATCCAAATAATAATTTTCTTGGGGATACAATTTTTAACTATGGTACGAGTAGTAGCTCAACAGAAGATTTAGCACTTGGATTTGCTCCACGTTATGAAGACTACGGTAATGAACCAGGATTAAGTTTTGATATGGGTCTAGGCAGTGTTCGTTATGCATACAATGTTATTAACACACAAGATACACCAGAAAATAAAAGTGCAAGTGGATCAATAGAAATACCAGGATACTACTACTATAAAAAGTTGGTTAGTAACAATTACTACAATGGTTGGAGTGAAATTAGAAATTCACAGCCAGTTAGTAAACATATACAATATATTACAGATAACACAACCCCATTTATAGTACCAATTGGAACTAATGATATATCTGCAGATAACAGATTTTTAGTTAGTAAGCGTGGCGTTAATACAGAATTCTACTCATACAAAACAGGGCTAAGTCAGTTAACTCGTATCAATGGTGTCAACCCTGCTCTCTTTATAGATAGAAATAAGTCGTATACATTTAAAACAAACTTTGACGTATTCGATTTAAGTTTTACAAAGACAAATGGCGCAACACTTACTGGAAGTGGTGTAACTGTTACATTATTAGGAAACAACCAAGTCAGTGTTACAGCAGATAATACGTTCTTAGATGCGGCAATTAAATATCGCTTAGTTGGCACACAAGTCACCGGTCTAATATACATCAATAGTAATAGCATAAGTGACAACATCACTGTTACCAAAAACGGTGTGGCATTTACTAACTATACAATACAAAACAATAGTGTAAATGTCAATAGTGGATTTTCTGCAGGAGATATTTTTGACATTGTTTGGTCAACATATGATAATGTTACACAAGGCAACAATATAGCAAGTGATACACATATTTTAAACTCACAAAATGAACTTTTAACAACTGTTAGTTTTGGTGATATTTTATCTCATATGAAATCACAAATGAATGGTATACCTGGATTATATGGAAATTGGTTTGGTGTTAACAACTATAGAAATTTACCAGAAGTACATGAATTCGGTGGTACTATTAGACAACAACCATATAGTACTGAGTTACTAGCACAAAGTTTAATGCATAACGATACAAATATTTACAGTAGTTTAAAATTTGCATCAAGCAGTTATGCAAACTTTAAGAAACAATTTTTACAAAAGTGTAAGCAATTACACAATACTTCAGACACGTCTATACCAGTACACATCATTGTTGACACTGCTCTTGAAAAGATGAATGTTGGCAAAAATAAAAACGATTTATTTGCTAACAGTAATATGCTAAAGTATAAAGATTATGAAGAAGAGACGTATGTCTTTATCTCAACTGATACCCCAGTGTTTAGCATACCAAAAACTATTAATACATATGATGATACTAGTAACCATGTACAGGTGTTTATACGTGAAGGTGATGGCGGTACTGGCACAGTATGGCGTTCTGCTGTAAAAGATCAAGACTATACTATATCTGATAACAAAGTTACTATTACAGCTAGTATTACATTTGATAGCAATGGTGGAGCGGCAGCAAAAATCCGTTGGTACTCATTGAGTACTAACAGCTTTGTACCTCCTAGCGCAGTGAAACTTGGGTTAATAGACAGCTATATACCAAAAGCACTTGTTACTGGAATATATGGCCATGACGGAAGTGTAACACCACGTAAAGGTACTGAGCTTTACCGTCGTAATGTCAGTGGATTTAACATTGAAGATGCTGTGTTGTATGATTTGGAAACACGTATATACAATAACCTAAACAATACGTCAACAGTCGACTACAAAAAACTTATGCCTAATGCGAGCAATCCTAATCCATATACTTGGACTGATTTAACTAATGCACTTCGTAGTAGTTTTAACAAATGGAAAATTAAAGAAAATGTTACTAGTATACATGATGCAAGTTTATATTCAGCTGGAGATGCGTTTACTTGGAATTATAAAGACGTAGCACCAAACATTGGTGGTTGGCGTGGCATTTATACTTACTATTTTAATACTACTCGTCCACATACACATCCTTGGGAAATGTTTGGTTACACCCAAAAGCCAACCTGGTGGGATACAAATTATAGTTGGACAGATGCTGCAAAACGTACAGCACTTATCACAGCATTAAAGACAGGTCATTATAATGATCCAGCTCTACCTGCATTGTATGATCCAGTATACGCATACACTGCATATGATTGGGATACAAATACACTTGTAACATTACTTGGTGCACTAAATGATCCAGTAACAGCAAACGTAGTATCTACACCAAGCAATCCTGCAGCAGAGTTTGTGTTTGGAGACTGGGGAACTATAGAAAACACTTGGAGAACTAGCAGTGAGTATCAGATATCTCTATTTGTTGGATTAGCTAAACTAAGACCTTTAAGAGTAATGAATGATTACTTCCGTAGTTCTACTAGAACAACTTTCTATTTTAATACTGTACAAGTAGCATTTAGTGATACCAAATGGCTTGGTAACAATCGTAATATCTCGCTAACAAATGAAGAATATGAAGATAACATTGTAGAGTATGTTACTGTAAAAAATGGTGGTAGTGGATATTCTAGCGCACCCAATTTAACAGTATACGGTAATTTTGGTAATGGTGCTGAACTACAAGCAACAGTTGAAGGTGGTGCTATAACGGCAGTAAAAGTAACTAATCCTGGTCGTAGTTATCAAACAAGACCAAATATTGTAGCTGCAAGTGGCAGTGCAACATTTGAGGCGATGTTAAGTTCAGGAAATGTAAAATATGTTAATGGTTTAAGTAATGCAATTGTTAACTATGCACAACGTAATGGTACAAAAGTTACTACACTTACCAGTCGTTTAAATAACTATAGCCTAAACCCAATTATTAAAGCTGGCGGATTTATAAACAACAACCAAGAAGTTATTTTAGAAAGCAGTCAGAACAAAGGGCGTGTTAATATTCCAGAAGAAAATATTAATACAATACTTTATACAAGTCAACCAAAAGAGGAACTATTCTTAAGTGCAGTTAAAGTAACAAAGGTTGCTACTGGATACAGTATTGCAGGATATGATAATAGCAAACAATATTTTGAATATAACCGTCCGAGAACAGACCAGGATCGCATAATTGTAAATGTAGGAAATAGTCAAGTTAACAAGTATCGTAATTATGAAACAACAAAAACTATACTAGACTATAACACTGTTCTTACATCTATACAAGAAGTATATAACTTTATACTTGGTTACGGTCATTACTTAAACAAACAGGGCTGGGTGTCATCATGGCAGTCAACAGGCGGCGATACTGTTATCTGGAGTGAAACAGCTACAACCAATGCTGTATTTTATGCTATACCAAACAGCAGGCTAATTGAAATCAATGAAACAAAAAATGGCTACTTTAGTAATATTGCTAATAGATTTGACGGCGAGTATAACGTTGTTAACAAAAATGGATTGCAACTATTAAACAACAAACTAATAATTACCAGAGATGTTATGAATAATGAAACTGGTAAGACTAGTATTGAAGCAATTGACAATACTGAAATTTATGGCTTACGTTTGTATCGTGTTGAAGTTGAGCATGCATTAATTATAGATAAAGAATCAAACTTTGATGATTTAATTTATAATCCAGCACTTGGATTACGACATAAAAGAGTTATTTGGAGAGGTAGCCGTACTAAGAAATGGAACGGTAAACTATTTGCGCCAGGTTACATTGTAAATGAAAACAGTGTTATTCCAAACTTTGATACAGTTGCAGGTGAAATTGACAAGTACTATGGGCCAAGCAACACACTGAGTAACCAACAACAAGTAGATGCAGCAAGATTTAATATTGGATATAACAAACCAGAATGGAATGATACACTTGGGTTAGATGATGATACATTGTTTAACTTTATAAAAGGTACTCAAAAGTATCGTGGTACTAAACACGCACTCAATGCATTTATGCGTAACACTGCACTATTTGGAACTTTGTCAACAGCCAAAGTACACGAAGAGTGGGCAATACGAGTAGCAGATTATGGTGACACTAGAACACAAAATACACTTGAGTTTGCCATGAACACTGAGTTGTTAAAAACTAATCCACAACCAGTAAGATTTAGTGCTACAGAGTTAAACGATGTCCTGAGTGATATTGTTATTGATGTGGATTTTAATAGTCCATTAGTAGTAACAGGCAAACCAGGTAGCAACTTTACAACTAGACCTGCTAAAACATATAACTACACTAGTATTAGCCAAGAAAATATATATGCAAATGACTTTATTAGTGCAGGCTTACCATTGCTATCAGAAGCAGACTATCGTGTATTAAACAAACAAGATTTTGAAGTATTTCCAGAAAAAGCTAGAGCAGATTATAGTTTTGATGGTGAGTGGCAAGACATCAACCAGTGGGATAACAAAACTGCATATAAATTTAAAGACAAAGTTATCTATGCAGGGCGTGTATGGGAAATGCTTGATCCAGACGGAACAAGTGGACTTACTAGACCAAATGATGTTATTAGTAAAACTGCGACTGTAAACTTGCCAGTAATACCAAGTTCTGGTGAAACACTTATTATTGATGGTAATACAATTAATTTACAACAGACACAGAGTACTTCAACGTATGGTTTAATTGAAGTTACAGGCACACAAGATATTAGTTCTACAGCAAGTGTGGTAGATAATTCAACACTTATATTAGGGTCAACTAGTTCAGATGCTCGTACAATTACATTTGATAGTACAACAACATCTACAACATTTAATGATATTAATATTGTTGGTGATGTTATAAGTCCACAGATTGAAGGAAGTGCAACTAGTACTTTAATTATTGATGGTTCTACTGTAAACTTTAATCAAACTGAGACCCTAAGTAGTAATATTACTGCACAAACAGCATTTGAACAAATGTTCTTCGATGCATTTGAAACAAGTGTAAATACTCCAGCAATAAGAGCAAGTGTTGCAACTGCTAGAGTTCAACGTATTGAAGCATTTAGAACAGCATACATTGCCGCTACAAGTCAAGCGTCTTGGGACACACTACTAACAAACTATTTTGCTAATTCACCAGTTGGGTTAGAGTTCAGTGTGTTGTTGGCATTGGATACAGGAACACCACCAGCATACCAAACAGAGTTACATGCACTTATTACAAACGATGTTGACTTAGTAAACAACAGTATTGGAACAACATACAATGCAGTAGATGTTATTGCTGGTACTGACGTAGTAACACCTGCAAATATTAGTAGTGCACAAGCTGATTTAGACGACAGTGCATTACCTGAAGCAATTAGAGATTGGCTACAAAGTAATAGTGGCACAACATTTACAACAGGTACTATTGTTTCTACTACATCAGGCACAGTATTTAAAACATATAACCTAACAGAAATTATTGATAGAATTAATACTGCTAGTATTTCAAATGTAACAGCAAGTAGTAGTAACAATAGACTTGTTATTACAAAGACAACTACAACACCAACCTCATCATTTACCTTAACAATAAGTGTGGGAACAGCAAATGCTGAAGTTGGATTTAGTACAGTTGGTACAACAACTGAGACAAGTAGTGGTACAATAATATCAAACAGTCCTAATTTGACATTAACACAAGTGATTAATGCAATTAATAATGCAAATATCACTAATGTTAGTGCAAGTGCAGGTGGAGCGAATAACAATGTATTAAAGATTACAAGTAGTAACCCAACACTTTATATTGGTTCTGGTTCAGCAAACAGTGCAATTGGATTAGGCGTTGGTGTTGAAACTGCACCAGTAACAACAACCAATATTAGTAGCTCTACTGATTTGAGTGCAATCATTGATATTATTAATGCAGCGGCGATTGCAGGTATTGGTGCAAGTAACAGCAATAACAGATTAAAATTAACAAGTACAAACAGTACAATGGTTATCGGTGCTGGCACAGCTAATAGTACTGTTGGTTTAACCGCTGAGACTTTAAGTGCAACACAGACAGAAATTAGTAATGTATTCAATGCATTTGTTGGAAGTGATGGAAATCAAGTATTCCAACAAATGGAATACGATCCTAATGTGTTCAGTATTTGGGTTGCTGATGATAAACCAGACGTTGGATTTGGTTACGGTGTATATCAAACAATGGATTTTGGTATGTATATTACCAAAGCGTGTGCTGGTATCAATGATGCAGACGATGCACAAATCACAATCGCACTTGCAGATAGTAACACACAAGCACACAATTTAACAGTTGGTGATCATGTTTTGATACGTGGTAGTAATACAGTACCAAGTATTGATGGTATACATCAAGTTACGTCTACTGCAACTAATAATTTAACATTCTACATAAATGAGTTTATTCAAGAAGAAGGCAATGTTGGTAATGTTTATCCAATACGTAATGTAAGATTTGCAGATTTTACTACACTTAATAACAATTACAACTTGCAAGTAAATGGTGTTTTTAAATTTAACTTTAGTGGACTAAGACAAAACAATCAGCAAACACCTAAATTAGCATTTGTTGATGATGATGGCAACGGCAGCCCAGCAGTGTATCGCTATAGCGGAAGTTATACAAATAACACAGGACACACTGGTACTGAAGGATGGGTTAAAGTTAGATCAACACAGCCCCAATCCCGTAATGATCTAATAGACAACGTTAAGTTATATGATGCTAATACAAGAAGTTTAATATCGCAACTTGAAGTATTTGATCCAGCAAAGGGCATTATACCTGGATTTATTAATGATGAGATTGACTTTATTTTAACCTCTGACATTGCTAGTTACAACTATAATACAATTGACGGTTATCATGAAAACCCCCATATGTGGGATCAAGCACAAGTAGGCACTCGTTGGTGGGATATTAAAACTTCTGTGTATGTTGATTATGAGCAAAGCAATATAGATTATAAACAAGCAAACTGGGGTCGTTTGTTTGATGGAGCAACTATTGATGTTTACGAATGGACACGTAGTACAGTGTTACCAGAAGAGTGGAGTGAATTAGTATCACGTAACGGTTATATTGACGGACTTCCTGCTACAGGTGAACCTTTTAGTGTAATAATTGACGGTGAAGTAGTATACCGTTGGGTAGAAGATCAATACTACAATACAAAAACCAAGCGTACAGAAGTTGCATACTATTTCTGGGTTAAAAATAAGCTCAACAGTTTAGGTCAACATAACTACAACACTTACCAATTGGCACAATTGTTATCAGATCCAACTGGATTTGGTATTAGTTGGGTAGCAGCGGCTGGTGACAGTGAACTAATACTCGCTAACGTTGAACAATATATTACAGACAATACAGTTGTACAAATTAATCAAACTGTTGACAGTAATGCACTTCCGCTCAGCGAATGGACACTGTTGTCAGAGAATGATCCCACAAGCATTATTCCAGAGCAGTTGCATATTAAAATGCGTGATAGTTTAACTGGTTATAATAGACATACTGAAAGATATACATATACAACATGGAATAATTCAGCAGTTTATAATAAAGATGTCGTTGTACTAGAAGGCGGTGCTGGCTTTTATATTAACTTAGTACAAGGTAATACTAATATCCAACCAAGCACTGATACAGATCAGAGTCATTGGAGTAGATTATATGATTATAGTTTGCCAGAAGGTACACCAGAAGCTGATATTGATATTAATCGTCCACATGCATTACCAGATCTAAATTTACATCCGTATAATCGTTATGGTCATTTGGTACGACCAAGACAAAGTTTAGTAAGAGAATTACCTATTGCAAGACAAAACTTTATTGAGGCAGCAAACAAGTTACTTGCTGATATAAACATTGTTGAAGAAATAAATGAATGGGATAGAGTATTAAACTCAACATATGTTGAAGGTATAACAACCTATGACATTAGTGGATATTGGCATTACGTAGATTATGTTAGAAGAACTTATGATACAAATGACAATTTATTATACGAATATGATGTAACTTCAACACCGTTATATACTGCTACTAATAAAACTGCATTATATCAAAATCCATTGCCATATAGTAATGGCGATACACTAAAGATAACTGACGTAATGCATACTGACGGTATAAACAGACCAGAAATTTACAGTAGAATAGACGGGAAGTGGGTACTAGAGTATAAAGAAAAAAGCACAATCCAATTAAGTGAAGAACTTTGGAACAATGAAAAGTTTGGTCTAGGGTTTGACCTAAGTGGATTTGATACTGGTGGCTTTGATGCTGCGGTTGACGGCGCACTAAGTAAGATTATAGACGAGCTTAAAAATAGTATCTTTATTAACAGACACCAAGTTAAGTATAACAAACTATGGTTTAAATTCTTATATCAAGCTATTGTAGATAATACAGCAGATGACTTTGCGTTTAAAACTACATTTGTTAAACTGAATGTTGAGCATCCTTTATTAACTGCAAAAGAAAAATATGGTAACTATAGTGTAAATGTTATTGAAGATTTCTTTAACACGATTAAACCTTTCCACACTAAACTACATAGTACAGCAGATCGTAATACATATATTGAATCATGGGAAACTGCGGTTACAGAACATGATCGCAAAATGGACATTACAATGAAGTATGGAGATCTTCGTAGCACAAGAATATGGGCAGGAGACACTGTACTCGAAGGTGGTACATTTACTACAGCACCTGATAATGTTGATGCAATAACATTTACTACAGTTGATGGCGATATTGAGTATATATACGATGCTAACGTATTCCAACAGTCAACTAAAGAAGGATGGGGAGCAGAATTTTTACCAATGGACGTTCACGAGAACATCAGCGTACTAGTACAAACTAATGCTAGTGGATCTACAGAAACTAGCGATACACGTTCGTTCCGTATGAATATTTGGGAAACATATCGCTTATACGAGAGTTCAGTTATTGTTGATACAACCAAAACATTCTTAGCTCTGGGTTGTACGGCAACTGATACTACAATTCAACTAAATCAAATTTTTGCAAGTATGCCAGCAGGCGGCGGAGTTGTTTGGATAGGAACTGAAAGAATAGAATATGGTGCATACGAAGGCGGCAACTTGAGATATTGTAAAAGAGGAACAAGAGGTACAGCCGCACAGGCACATGCCATAAATGCCGTAGTTAATTACGAACCACGTGTTCCAATACTAGATAATTTTGGTCATTATGGTGATAATTTAAGACTAGCCTATAACGATAGTGGTGTAAGCCTTGCTTCGGCAGGTACTTCTACAGAACATGCTTTCATTAGAAATGCGGGTTCAGGATCGATATAAATATTATAAATGGAAAAGAATCATGAGTGTTAACAAAATTGAAAAAACAATGATAGGCGTAGAAGGTCACATTACAATATGGGATCCTGAAAACGGTGAAGTATTTACTCGCCGCCGCAATGCTGTCAACTTTGAAAATATGAGCGTAGCTCTTGCTAACTTATTAGCAAATGAAACTGGTGCAACTGGATCACACCATATTGGTACTATGCGTTTTGGTAATGCTGGTACTACTATTGATGGATTGGGCGCAGTAACATATAAAGCAACTAATACTACGTTGTCAACTGGTGTGCTATATAATCAAACATTTAGTAAAGTAGTAGATGAAGCAATTAGTGGATCTGCACTAAACAGTGTAGAGGCTGTACACACAAGTACAAACTTATACAGTGACGTTGTTGTAACATGTACATTAGATTATGGTGAACCAGTTGGTCAAGACACAACAGATACAGCAACTAACATGGATGGAACATATGTTTTCGACGAACTGGCATTGTATAGTGCCAATGATGATTTGCTAACGCATGTAATTTTCCACCCAGTACAAAAAAGTGCTAACAGAAAAATACAAGTAATATACACACTCAGACTACGCACATCGTATAGTGATGTTTAAGGAAAAGATATGCCATACACAATAGATTATTCAGAAAGCGGCAAGACGCCAATAGTAGTAAACGACGGTACTGTTGATACTAGTACTAGTTTAAAACTAATAGGTAAAAATTACAACAGGTTTGGTGAGTATCTTAACGAAAACTTACTAAACTTGCTTGAAAACTTCGCAGGAGCATCAGCACCAGATAATCCAACTGAAGGACAACTTTGGTACGATACATCAGAAAGCTATTTAAAAATATATGAGGCACCTGAATGGTATACAATTGGATCACCAGCCGGAAATACTCGTATGGAAGTAAGAACAAGGCTTGACACCAACGGCATATCGCATTATACTATTGAAAACATTGTTGATAGTGTTATTGTTACTATACTTGTAGACGATACAACTGCTTGGACGCCAGCAAGTACAGAATACTTGGAAGATGGTGTAACTGAATTGAGTACACAGTTTCCAGTTATTCAAGCTGGCGTAAATATGAACACAACAACAAATTTTAAGTTTAGAGGTACTGCAACCAGTGCAGAGTATGCTGACCTTGCAGAAAGATATCACGCAGATGAAGTATATGAGCCTGGAACAGTAGTAAAAATTGGTGGAATGAACGAAATAACACAAACATTTAGCAGATGCGACACTAACGTTTTTGGCATCATATCTACAGCACCAGGATTTGAAATGAATAGTGCAGCCGGAACTGACGAAACACATCCTTATGTGGCACTAGCAGGGCGTGTGCCATGTAAAGTAGTTGGAAAAGTTAGAAAAGGTGACAGACTAGTTACTAGCATAGTTGCTGGACATGCTGCGGCAGTAAACATGACCGAGGTGCTTGATTATCGAAATATTATTGGGAGAGCTCTTGCAGATAAAACCGATGACGGTGAAGGTTTAATCGAAGTAGTAGTAGGAGCAAAGTAATATGCCAGTATCAGCAGGTACATTAGTACTAGCCAGTGAATACAACGCAGTTGCAGAACTAGTCAACAAGATTTTTGGTGACAAGTATGCTGCTGTTCTCGTCACTGATGCTGATCGAACCAACCACAAGTTTGGTTGGGGTGCAGTCAATATTGAAGACGCACTAACTGACGGTACACTAATTACTGCTGAACGTTTACAAAGTATGGTTAACCGTACTAACGTTATGGTTGACCATGTTAACATTAATGATACAATATTAGTTTTTAGTGTTCCAGCAAATCGTACAGACATACTAGCAAAAACTTTAATACGTGCAGAAGATTTAAATGTTTTAGAAACAAAAGTTAACAATAGTATACTTACAAACAACACCCATCTTACAATTGACCCAACAAATGCAAGTTCGAACTTAGTAGCACCAAGTCCTACTTACGGTAGATCAACACCCTGGCAAAACTTTTTGGATGGTCAGCACAAATGGACATTTAACAATTACAACCATGCTCGTTACTTCTTTAACAGTGGCGGCCAATTACGTTTAAATATGGAAATGACTGGAGGCAGTACTGCTGGTTATTATAATTGGGCAGACATTATTAATGAAATTGGTGTTTTAAGTTTTACATGGGATAACACTTTCCAAAGTAGTAGTATTACACAAGGCACCAGTGAAGGCAAAGGATTTTATGACTTAACCAATACATATCAACTATTGTTTACTAGTAGTGGGGTAACGGCGCCCCCTAGTGCATATGGCTACGGATATGGCTACGGATACGGCTATGGATATGCCGCTGCTGGAATGTATATACATGATAATGCATTTGAAAGTGCATATCCCTTGGGTGATTTTTCTGCATACGGTTACGGCGGCGGTTACAGTAGCTATTCTCAACGCTATATGAAACTTTATGGCAAATGGGCAGATAATGGTGCAGATGTTGACTTTAAAATTACATTAGACGATACAGCATTTGCACAATTCACGGATGGCACTTTAGAAGTATCACCAAGTTACCTAATGCCAGAAATAATTACACTCAATGATGCAACCTTTGATGTTAATCCTGATCCTGTGTTTTCTATTATTGAAAACTTTGACGGTGTTGGTGATACTTAAAGATTCTGCTTGACTTTTACCTGATAAATAATTATAATAGCACATAACTATAGGAGAAACTCATATGGATGAGAGACTTGAACGTGCGTTAGAATTTGGAAACTACCGAACAACATTAAGTAACCAAAAGAAAAACGTAATTGCACGTATGAAAACCTTACAAATTGTACACCACCAAGGTGGATCATTTGTATCATCGCCCATCAACATTGGATTTATACATGCATTAATTGCTGCGGGCAAAAAATCTAGTATTGTACTAGATAGTAAAGATAATCCAATTGAGATTAGTGATTTGTCTGAATTTTTAACTATGCTTATTGAATCTTATACTGAGGGAACAAACGAGTATAAAGTACAAATGGATAAACTTAAAAAGTCAAGAAATATCAAAAAAATAATGGACTGGTAATGAGCGAAGATGATCGTGGCGTTTGTATGTTCGCATACAACAATGACAAAATAGATTATGTTAAGTTTGCACACATAGCCGCAGCATATGTCAAACGTAATATGAAAAATAACAAGACCTGTTTAATAACAGATAATGGAACGTACAGTTATCTTCAAGATAGTATACCAGATGATGTTCATAATCGATGTTTTGATACGGTTGTTGTAAGAGATGTAAATCATACAAGCAATCCACGTAGACATTATGACAGTCCATGGACGGAGTTTAACGCACAATTTAGTAATAGTAATAAACACGAAATTTTTGAGTTAACACCCTTTGAACAAACTATATTGATTGATACTGATTACTTTATCATGAATGATTTTTATGACAACGTTTTTGAAACTGATCATCCAATTGGTATGCACAAGTATGCACATTATATGGAACATCAGCCTCCTTATTTAAATGAACAACAACTTAATGAAGCAGGTATCCACCACTGGTGGAGTACTGTTGTTTATTTTGATCAAAGTTATGAAAGTAAACTACTATTTGACATGTGGGCGCATGTTAAAGACAATTGGGATTACTATCATTTGTTATATCAATTTCCTCCAGGCCTCTTCCGTACAGACTTTTGTGTAAGTATTGCAGCACACATGATGAATGGATTTAATACAAATGAGTTTGTGCATGATTTTGACAGACAGCCATTAATTAATATGGACCAAAAAGATGATATCATTGAAGTTAAGAGTATGAATGATTATATCATCTTGTCGCATAACCGGAAAGAAACGTGGAAAAACATTCTTACCCGACATGTAGACACAAACCTACATTTAATGAACAAACTTGCAATTGCAAGACATGCTGACATCATCTTTGATAATCTTATGAAAGGATGGCCTGAATGAGTAGAGGATTTGTATTACTTGGTATTAACACTGAAGAAGATCGCATCAGATTTGCATATACAACAGCACTTAGTATTAAGGCAAGCGACCCAAATGCAAGTATATGTTTAGTTGTAGATACTGATCAAGAGCTATCTAAGATATATGAGACAGCTTTTGACTTTGTAACAGAATTACCATTTGGTAATGTTGCGCATAAAGACGGATTTCATGGTGCAAATATTTGGCAATTGGTACACGCAAGCCCGTATGACGAAACCATATACCTAGATTATGATACTATTTTTGTTAATGTAGATGTTGATTTATTGTGGGAGCAATTCGAGCATTATGATATTGCAATACCAGCTAACGCAAAATCATTCCGTAATGTTAATATTGACAAAAGAAGGCTATTTGAGTTTGAACTAAAATACGACTTCCCTACAAACCATAATAGCTTTATCTACTTTAAAAAAGACACAGAACTTGCACAACAATGGTTTAAAATGGCAGATCCAATCTTTCAAAATTGGAGAGATGTCTACAACTATACTATGGATGACATGAAGCCATTAAGTTTTGACAAAAACGTTATTTGTAATATCATTACATACTTACTTGATTGTCAAAATGAAATTCGAGTTGATCTTAATAACTTTTATGACTTTGATACTCAGAGTCAACACCTATGGAACAAGGATGTTCCAGAACATTGGACTGATTTACTTAACTATTGGTTCCCAGAAAACCGACAACTTATAATTGAGAACAGTATTATTGGATCAGGAATAATCCACTACCGTGACTTTAAGTTTATAACAGATGAAATAAATGACAGATATAGAACCAAAATTGATATCGATCGTCGGAGAGAAGCCACTTCCTAAGTACTACGTGTACTTTGATGAGTGGACTGGCGAAATTAAAAACGTAGCCAACCGTTATAAAAAATCTGAGTTCCCGCATCTGCTAACTGAAGATAATGCCGCTGCACAGATATTAATGGGTGAGTTAAATCCTAAAAAATACTTAGTAAACGATACACCTGACGGTAGGTTTATTATGCTAAAATCTGATATGCTGCGTATTCTTAAGCAAGAAGAAGCACTTAGTAAAATTATGGATGTACCATTGAGTGTTAATAGTGAAATCAACATTATTTTATATGTTGAAAGTTCAATGCTGGAAATTAACATTAACAGTGATACAGTTTTTCGTATGACTGGTACTCTTAAAAACAAAGGTAGGAAGTGGAGCAAAGCACACAACATAAACAACAGTGTACTTTTATTCTACATTATTGAAAAGGACAACCCATTAAACTTGATACATACTATTGAGATTGATCCAATTGATTTAATTAACCAAGGGTACATGCTTTATGATTTAACAACTATTGTTAATAAAGTTGGATTGAGAAATGTTGATGTATTGACTAAAAGAATTTTTAAAAGTTATGGCTTGAAATTTAAATCAAAGTATGTTACATCAGAGTATCTTACAAGAAAAAACCAACGCAGAAACTCTCGAGTTATCAGCAAAACTTCAGACACGGCAACATTTACTGTTAGTCAATCAGTAGTAGGTTGGACCTTTAAAAGTAACTTTACGGATCCACATGAACATAAAATTTATCACGATATTAACATATACGTAACTGGAACAACGCCGTTTGAACTGCGTGATAAATTTACTATACCTTATACTGAAATCGGACATGGTAAGGAATTTATACACGATAGCGAAATAACCTTGGATGGGGCCAACGTATTGTTGGGCGAAGAAGGAAAGAATATTACATTTAATTATGAGGAAATAGAATAATGTCAAATATGGTAAGTATCAACGATTTTGATATAGTATACATTAGTTATGACGAACCTAACGCTGATGAAAACTATGCAGACTTATTGGATAAGTGTCCATGGGCCAAGAGAAGCCATGGAGTATGGGGTAGTGATGCCGCACATAAAGCAGCCGCCGCCTTAAGCGAAACAGAAAGGTTTGTAACTATCGATGCTGATAACATTGTTAATGAAGATTTCTTTAACATCGAGCTTGACATGGATAAAATTCAGCCTAATCACGTTATTAGTTTTGCTGCAAAAAACAAAGTTAACGGACTAGTGTACGGTAACGGTGGTATTAAAATGTGGCCCGTACACGTAGTTAATAAAATGCGTACACATGAAGCGGCCCCAGTAACAGACAAGCGAGCACAGGTTGACTTTTGTTGGAATATACAGTATGTTCAAATGAATAACTGGTATAGTTGGGTGTATAATAATGGCAGTCCACTACAAGCATGGCGTGCTGGTTTCCGTGAAGGTGTTAAAATGGGTTTAGAGAATGGTGACGTTGTTGAATCACACCAACTTAAACATATCCATCGTGAAAACTATAGACGTTTATTGGTTTGGATGACTGTTGGCGAAGACACTACCAACGGACTTTGGGCTATCTATGGAGCAAGACTAGGATGTCACATGACTAATGTACTGCGTCATGAATGGGATTGGAAAAATGTTAGAGACTTTGAATGGCTAACTAATTTTTTCAATGATGAACTTGCTCCACAATTTGCTGATGGTACTGAACTATGTCCACGTACTGGATATAGTTGGGACAAAGATAAGCTAAAAGCAAAAACTGTAGAACTTGGTAATGATATACGTAGTCAACTTGGGCTTGAAATATCAGATATCGGCGTCGATGGTTCGAGGTTTTGGAAAACTGTATACCGCAATCCAGCTAGGTTAGGTCCACAGATTAAAGAAGATCAAGTTGAAGATAAAATAGAGAGCTAAATGACAACTATCCAACAAATTGCGGAAGATACAGCGATTGCTCTTGATGATATTTCTGATACCATGTGTATGGCAAAATGGCTTCAAGTAAGTATGCACTTACCACAAGGTATGACACAGAGTTGCTATCATCCTCCTACACATGAAGTTCCATTATCTGAGTTGGAAGTAACACCAAAGGCACTTCACAACACCGTTCACAAAGTATTAGAACGAAAAGACATGTGGGAGGGAAAACGTCCTAGTGGCTGTAGCTATTGTTGGAATATTGAAGATGCTCCTGAAGGTCCACATTTGAGTGATAGACATTATCGCAGTGGCGAATGGTGGGTTACTGATGCTTGGAACGAAGTTGTTGATGGTGAATGGGATGAAAACATCAACCCCAGATATGTAGAAGTAAATTTTAATCAGGCCTGTAATTTTAAATGCACGTATTGTAGTCCACACTTGTCAACCGAATGGGAAAAAGAAATTGAAGAACATGGCCCAATTCAAATGGGAGGAAAGATTCATAATGATATAGGTCAATTAGTTGAGAGTGGATTAATGCCACTTGAAGTTTCTAAAAAAGATAATCCATATGTAACAGCCTTTTGGGAATGGTGGCCTGACATGTATAAAGACTTAAAGGTATTTCGTATGACTGGCGGCGAGCATCTTATGGATAAAAATACTTTTAAAGTTCTAGATTATATTGTGGATCATCCTAATCCAGATTTAGAACTTAGTATTACTAGCAATATGTGTCCTACTGACCAAAAGCTATTTGACAAATTTTTAGCAAAAATAGTTGAAATTGAAAGCGATGTTACTGAAGACGTAGTTGAAGAATGGACTAACGCTGGATTCATTAAGTCAGTACGTTACTATGCTAAGAATAATGGACACCCTGATTGGACAACATGGGAAAGAAAAATAGTTAAACAGCCTGGATATAAAGATTATCCTGAAATTGACCCCGGGCTTGAGCGTATTGATTTTAACAAGATACAACGAAAGTTTCCAAATGGTAAAATGTTACACTCAAACAGTGGAGACTTCTTGTATGATTTAATTTGGTTTCGTGCAAACGAACGGCAACAATGGAATTGTCTTGGTAGTTATGATACTGAAAAGGAAGGTAATGAAGGTATATCACTTGACGTTGCTCGTATGAATAACTTTATGTTATTTGTTAGTTTAGATAGTGTTGGCGAACGGGCAGAATATATTAGAACTGGATTAGAGTTTAAACGCTTACAAAACAATGTTGAACAGTTTTTGGATAACACTAAGAACACTGAAGTAACATTTATCAATACCTTTAACTTTTTAAGTATTACACGATTAGAAGACTTTTTAAAATACATGCTAACGCTTCGTCAAAAATATGCCAATGAAAAAGGTAACCGTGTTCATTTTGATATTCCGTATCTTAGAGAACCAAAATGGATGAGTGCACAACTGGCTGCATTTTATCCTGATTTGATGAAGGTACTGGATCACTGTGATAACTTTATGCAATTACATTTAACTAAAGATAGTTATATTGGTTTTGAAGTACACGAATTAGCAAAACTTCGTCGTGATATTGCTTGGATCAAGTCAGGGAAAAAAGAGATAGATGACGAGGAATTACTCGAGCGTCAAACACAGTTTTATCTTTACTTTGAAGAAATAGACAAACGCCGTAATGTAGATTTCCTAACCACATTTCCTGAGCTGCAAGAAATTTATTTTGATATGGCAAGAAAATGTGGTAGAGAAATTATTGATATTGAAGAAGAAGATACGATTGAGGTTGAAGAAATAACAACTGAAAAAAATACAACAACAAAACCAACAATTTGGAATAAACTCAAAGGATTGATACGTGGCACATAAAGATTATTTAACTGGTGCAGAGTTAACTAAAGCAAAGCTAGACGAGTTGTCACCGACAATGTGTATGGCAAAATGGCTTCAAGTAAGTATGCACTTACCACAAGGTATGACACAGAGTTGTTATCATCCTCCTACACATACAGTGCCATTGGCTGAATTAGCTGAAAATCCAAAAGCATTACATAACACCACTACAAAAGCAAAACAAAGAAAATTAATGACAGAAGGCAAACGTCCTTCTGGATGTCAATACTGTTGGAATATTGAAGATGACGGAAATCTAAGCGACAGACATTATCGTTCAAGTGAATGGTGGGTAGAAGACGCTTGGGATGAAGTCGTACAAGGGGGTTGGGATGAAAACATCAACCCTAGATATGTAGAAGTAAATTTTAATCAAGCGTGTAATTTTAAATGCACATACTGTAGTCCGCACCTAAGTACTGAATGGGAAAAAGAAATCAAAGACTTTGGTCCATTCAGAATGGATGGATTTGTACATAATGATATGGAGTATTTAGATAGTATTGGGCTAATGCCAATTGCTGGAAGGAACTCAGAAAATCCATATATTGAAGCATTTTGGAAATGGTGGCCAGAGATGTATAAAGACCTAAAGGTGTTTCGTATGACTGGCGGTGAGCCGCTTATGGATAAGAATACATTTAAAGTCCTGGACTACGTGAACAAAAATCCAAATAGCTTATTGGATCTAAGTATTACTAGTAATATGTGTCCCCCAAATGATAAACTATTTGATAAGTTTCTGGAAAGTTTAAAAAAGATTGAGGAAGTTCGTGTATGGGAAAATCCTGAAAAGATTAATCCAGATAGTGGTAACAATTGGTATGTTGCCCCTGCATGTAAACATTTTAGTTTGTATGTAAGTGTTGATAGTGTTGGCAAACAAGCAGAGTATATACGAACAGGTCTTGATTTTGATAAGATGCTAAGTAATACTCGTAGGGTACTTCGTGAAACACAAGGTACAGAAATTAGTTTCATAAACACATTTAACTTACTAAGCATACCAGGTTTAAAAAAGTTTTTACAAATGATTTTAGATTTGCGTGTCGAGTTTGGTTATCAAAATCAACAAGAACATGTTACACAACCTCCAGATAGAGACGGGTTTAAACACCCTGAGTTTGTACGTGGTAAAAGACAACGTATTTGGTTTGACATTCCCTACTTACGTGAACCTATTTGGATGAGTGCACAAATAGCAGCATTTTATCCTGAACTAATTGACATATTAGAAGAATGTGTTAGATTTATGGAAGAGAATGTTGAGAAGAAAAATTACAACAGAACCTATCATGGATTTAAGCAATATGAAATTGCAAAACTAAAACGTGATATTGCCTGGATTAAGTCAGGTACAAAAGAGATAGATGAAACGGAGTTAATACACCGAAAAAATTTATTTTGGCAATACTTTAATCAAATTGATCTCAGACGTGAAACAGACTTCATTGATGTTTTCCCTGAATTGGGAAATTGGTGGAACGACTGTTTTGATGTAGTAGGATAAAGAAAGACATAAACTATGAGAAAACATGACGAATCATTACAAGGCTACAAGGAACGAATGATTGATCCTATTAGTAATAGCTATTGTGCTGCAAAGTGGTATAATGCTACTATCTGGTTAGGACACGGTCAAACCGCCAGTTGTCACCATCCACCAGGACACTGGATACCGTTAGAAGAACTTAAAGAAAACTATACTGCTATTCATAATACAAAGCATAAAAAGAAAATGCGTAAGATGATGCAGGAAGGTGAGCGTCCACAGGAATGTGAATACTGTTGGAAAGTTGAAGATATTGGTCGTGATAATATTAGTGACCGGGTATACAAAACAGAGATCTTTACAGACGAAGATGTACAAGCAAGTGCAGAACTGCCTTGGGATGAAGATGTAACACTACGTACACTTGAGATTAGTTTTGACCGTGCCTGCAACTTTGCATGTAGTTATTGTAACCCTGCTTTCAGTAGTACTTGGGTCAAAGACATTAAAGATAATGGCCCATACACAAATATTGAAAGCGATGGTCGTGGACACTTCGTTGATACTGCACCATGGGCTGCACGTAGTACAAAGCATGAAGAAGATAATCCGTATATTCAAGCATTTTGGAAATGGTGGGAAAACGGACTAGCAGATAACTTAGAAGAAATTCGTGTAACAGGTGGGGAACCACTTATGCACAAAAGTATTTGGAAATTGTTTGATTGGTTTAATAACAATCCAAACAGTAATATGCGTTTTGCTATTAACAGTAATCTTGTTCCTGAAAATGAACGCCAGTTTCAAAAAATGATTGATGCAACATTTAACATTCGTAATTTTGAAATATATACTAGTGCAGAATGTGCCGCAGCACAAAATGAATATACTCGTGATGGTTTTGACTATGCTGTTTGGCGTGGTAACATTGAGCGTATGCTAAAACAAAGTAACATTAAAAAACTACACTGTATGATGACTATTAATAGTTTGTGTTTGGAGACTATTACTGAGTTTATGGACGATATGATCGAGCTACGTAAAGAGTATGGTTCTAGAGCTCCTACTATGACGCTTAATATTTTACGTTTTCCTAGTTTTCAAAGTGCAGCGATACTACCAGTAGAGTTAAAACAAACTTTCAAAGAACGTATTGAAAAATGGTTACCAACACAAATGGATCATCTGAACGTAGGAGAAATTGCTCACGTACAACGACTAATTGATTACTTAGATGTTGTTAAAACACCACATCGTAATACTGCTGAAACTCCTAAACTGTACAACGACTTTCGTTACTTTTATGAGCAATATGATCGTCGTCGTGGATTTAACTTTCGTGACACATTCCCTACATTTGTAGAATGGTACGACAGTATTCCTTATGATGAAAATAAATTAGGTGGTAGTGACAGTATTGGACCACAAGGAGACCCAGCTACAACTGAGGATTATGTCAACGATGATATCAATGAGATTGTTGGTGGTTGGGATACCGAAAACGATGCTCTAGGCGGAGTAAAAGTTGAATAATAATTTTTTTTGTGTTGCTCCTTGGTTGCACATGATGGTAGAGCCAGACGGCGATGTTCAATTATGTTGTGCAACTAATTTAAAGCATGAGTTCCATATGTCAATGGGTAATCTAAATCATGATGATCCGTTAGATATATGGAACAATGCAGAGTATCGCAATGTAAGAAAGCGTATGTTAGATGGTAAACCAAGTCCACGACATTGTAAAGATTGCTATCAACGTGAAGCTGGAAAGTTAAGTCAAAGTGAACGACAACGTTATAATTCTGAGTTTCCAGTTGGTTACGAGTTTGCTAGTAATACATCTGATGATGGCAGTGTGCCAGAATTAGACATACGCTATCTTGATATAAGATTTAATAATTTGTGTAATTTAATGTGTCGTACTTGTGGTCCAGATTGGAGTACAAGTTGGGCAGCTGAACGTGGAATAGATAAACCACTACGTTATAATGACACTTGGCGTAAGCTAATACCATATACTAAAAATTTACAAAAAGTGTATTTTGCAGGTGGCGAGCCACTAATGACTCCAGAACATTATGACTTTTTAGAACAACTATTAGAAGTAAATACAAATGTTGAGTTATTGTACACAAGTAATTTTACTAGACTAGAACTTAAAGGTAAGCATGTACTTGATTACTGGCCAAAGTTTGGAGTTGTCAACGCAATTGCAAGTATTGACCATTATGGAGAGCATGCAAAGTATGTAAGAACTAACAGTGATTATGATGTTGTTACTGGTAACTTAAATACAATTAGAAAAGCAGGATATCCAAATGTTCGTCCAGGAGTAACATCAGTATACAGTTTGTACAATGCTACTCGCTTTGGAGATTTTATTATTAATATGTTTGAAGATGGTACACTGGAAAGTATGAATCAATTAACAGTGCAGTTACTTGTAAATCCAGATTATCAAATGGCAACAATTATGCCAGACAGTGCACTGAGTATTGCAGTTAGTAATACAGAATCTAGTATTGAATATTTGGAAGAACGTGGAGAGAATCCAGAAAAGTTAGTTAACGCATTAACTTGGTTGGTAAACAATCATAAGTATGATGCTGAAAAGTTTAGAAAATTTTGCGATTACAATCGTTCATTGGATAAACTTAGACATACTGATTTTAATAATATGTACAAGGAATATAATGTCTAACAAAAAAATACCAAAATGGTTACCTGATGGCAGTTGTGCAGAAGAAAGTGAAAACAAAGTATTCTGTATGGCTCCTTGGACACATACATATATTAGCCCACAGGGCGAACGAAGAATGTGTTGTGCAAGTCGTGAAGAACACAGTTTCCAAAAGCAATATATTGATGCAACAAACGACGAATCATATGGTGCGGTACGTGAAAGCGAAACCGAAGTTGACAAGTTTAATCCAGTGTCACTTGAGGAACATTGGAATAGCAAGTATATGCGTGATATACGTAAAAAGCTCATGGCAGGAGAACGCATTAGTCAATGTGATGTTTGCAATGATGATATTTTAAGTATTAGTAGTTACCGTAAATGGTTTACTGGCGTACTGTTTAGAGATAAAATACAAGAAGCATTTGACAGCACTGACGACGACGGTTACACAACTATGCCTACTATTAGTTTTGACTATCGATATAGCAATCTTTGTAACTTTAAATGTCGCATGTGTGGCGAACAACTGAGTAGTAGTTGGGAAGCTGAAAAGAAAAAACATGACATGTGGAGTAAAGAACAACAGCCCTTTATGATTCCTGAAGTTAAAAAGAAAATGAACGACTTTCAAATTAATGTTGTTGAGCCTGAATTTAAAAAAGCAATCAGCGATGGAATAGTAGAAGAGATATATTGGGTAGGTGGAGAACCACTGATGTATGATATACATTGGTGGGCACTAGAAGAAATGGTGAACAATGGCAGTGCTAAAAACTGTTACTTGCGATATAACAGTAACCTTTCTAGAGTTGACTTTAAAGGAAAAAACTTATATGATTATCTAGGACAGTTTAAAGATTGGCTTATGTGTGCTAGTATAGATGGCACAGGTGACATTGTAGAGTTTATTCGCAAGGGTATAGTATGGGACGAATGGTTAAATAATTTTAAACAGGGACTAGAATTACCAGGCGGTAATGAAAAGATGAGATTTGATCTAACCATTACTGGTCCTGGTATGTTTAGTCTTAAAGACTTGTTTGATTTATCACTTGATCTTGATGTAAGTATGGAAACTAAGATCATGTTTGCGTTTCATCCAGATATTGTGTTTAGTCCATTTGCATGGCCAAGGCATATCTTAGATAGAAAAGTAGACGAACTTTTATCTTATATGGAACCACGTGCAACCCACAGACAAATGACACTTATTAATACGTTAAAGGAAATGAAAAATAGACCTACATTCGCAGAACAGTGGCCTGATACACATGAACAACAGTTTAAGAATGGTAAAGGATATCAGGATAGACTTGATCAGATTAGACAAGATCAATACAGACTAGAAGACATCTACAAGATGGATAGTGAACTATACGATTGGTGGAAAAGGTATGACAAGATGGTATGAAAACGCTAGTAGTTTAAAAATACTACATGATCATATACGCAAATATTTAACCTGGTATGCCACTGATTTCGGAGGTTTGGGAAATACTGACGTACTTGATTCAGCGGTTGAAAATATATCATATGAAATTTTTGCAGATCTGCAAACAATGATTAGAACTTTAGATGGTACTACAATTCCTAAAACTAAACCATTTATATATAAATCAAATGCATATAACTTAACTTTGATATGCGATACAGTGAAGATAAAAATATGGGCAGGGATAACTAGCTATGTTGCTAGAGAAAACTTTCTCCTTGCATCAGAAAAATTTAAACAATACCATGATGAAAATTTTTGGGGTTATGTTGATCGTGACTTGTATAGAATTGAAATGTATCAGATGGTTGATGGATGTACGTGTTCAGATTTAGTATATAACAACTATCCTGATCGTGTATTATTGCCTGAAGGCGATCGTTGTGAGGAGGATAAACATCTTGCCAAGAAAACGGAATTCTTTAAGAACGTTCGCAAAGATGATTTAATGGAATCAATCATGGAAAGATTTTTTACGTGGGCATGTTCAAATCTTTTAACCATTGAAAAATCAGAAAATCTTTGTTATTATCCGAATGATGTTAATCCTGGAAACTTTGTAATTCAATACCAGAATAATAAAGAGGAGAGTAGGGATTGGACATCTAATTTGATTAATATTGATTATGATCATATGATTGCAGGTACTAAAGACAAATGCATACACGATATTAGTTGGCAGTTCGTGACACGATTTTATAATAAAGAAATATACCCAGACGAAAATATTAATATTGAGTTAAAGGAATGGAGAGAAAAAACCGAGCTGTTAAATCAAGTTGAACTTTTGAAAGAAAGGTTTTCTAAAGTAGCAAAACTCAAATACAATTCCCAAACAGACGCATTTAAATATGATGTCGGTCAACTTGATGTTAACGGTAATCAAGACATATACGACTATATTCAAGAAAAGAAAAGAATTTATACTACATGATTTGGAAAGACATAGATAAATTTGATAAGTATGCTTGGCATCTATCTGACGATGGTATTGAATTCCATACAGATATAATAAGGCCAAGTCGAAAAGTTAAAGCAAAATTTGATAATAACGGTAAGAATATTGAACAACCAGACTGGAGTTTAAACATACTCCAAACAGGGTTGTATCTAACCAATACAGAAAGTGTTAGTAGTAATAGAGACGGTTTACTATCACGTAGCCCTGTTGACGTGTATGTAGGTGTTGCCGCAGGCCTTAAAGGTCTCATAAAAGGCACACTTGACGGACATGAAGATTTTCGATTCGTATATGTTGACGTATCTCCAGCAGCGTTGGACTTTAGAATATACTTGGATGACAAGCTATATGAAAATCCACATGAAAATTTTGATGATGTGTGGAACGATTATATTAAACAAGAAAACTGTAACCCTACTCCAATATTCGGCGGAGGCTATACTAGCATAGAAGCAGCAATTGATGATTACTTAGCAGAGCTTAATTTAACTAGACGTGATTGGTATCGGTTTTTAGAACGTTATAGTAAATGTCCTAAAGAATATATCAAGATTGATTTAATTAACAATGTAAAGTTATTAGCCAAGTTGTTAGACACTAACGAAAATATATGGTTTTGGTATAGTAATGCATTTGATTGGCATCAATTTCGTCACACCACAGCGTCATATGATGCATGGTGTAAGTATCTATATCGTAAATTGCCAAACTTAGAACTATGTGGTCATACACCTCCGTTTACTAGCAAGTCTCCATATAAGTGGGATTATTTAATGTCGCCAGAAGCTGAGCCAATGTTTAATTTGGATGTATCACATATACATAAACATAAAAGTAAATCAGTATTAGATGTAGCATGTGGATACAGTAAAGTAAGTCAGCTTCTTAAAGATACAGATGTAGATGTATATGGTGTAGATATTGATAAGGGTAGTATTGAATACTGTCGCATGAATTACACAACTAATAACTATAAAATCTTTGATGTTATTCACAATAACACTCGAGCATTTGATAGAGAGTTTGATACATTATTACTCAGTGGTATACTTTACTATTTTAAACATGACCGTTATAATAAGTCAATGACTGCGTTTGTAAGTCAACTAATAAAATTGTATAATCCAAAGCACATAGTTATTAACGAACCAAAAGCAATGGAAGCATACCAGAGTCCAGACTATACTGAATTATTTGAGAAGTATCCATATAACAGTATAGAACATCAAAAGTTAAACATACGTATGGGAAACCGAGTGGTTTATAATATAGTATTGACAAATCAATAAATACGTATAAAATAAAATTAGAAGGAAAAATATAATATGGTACAGTATATATCACTAGTATATAGCAAGGTGGATCGTCCTGATAAACCAGAAAAATGGAAACACGTTGTTAATAGTAGTAATCGTGTCATTGCACCAAAGTCAGAAGACATCCCAAGTGGTGAGGGGTTTTATACAGTAAAAATTAAACTGAACGACACACATCTAACTAATATGTTTGTAGATCAAGTTAATAAAAGTATACAAGGACATAACGATCATATCATTTGTCATCATAATGAATATTACCAATTAACACCAGAAAGAATGATAATACTACAAGATCAAATGAACAGTTTGATTGCTGAAGTTAATAGTACAGGCGATGAGGGATACCCAGAGTTTCCAATTGATACAGGTTTTATTCTAGAGCATAGTGAAACTGATTGTCAAGTTGATAAACTCAATGCACTGCATGAATGGTTTGAGGATGTAGAAAAGTCTGATGAATTCCATCAACTTGATTTCCAGCGGAAACATCGTTTAAGTAATATTTGTGAACAAGTTAACCAACTAGTACATACTATGGAAACGTTGGATACAGCACTCAGAGACCTGGAGCGTGGAAGACTTTATTTCAATCAGGTTTGTCGAATTAGTGATAATTATACCCAGCTACGAAGTTCAGGAAGAGAAATTCCAGCACGTTATGAATTAACGCCAGAAGATTATTCAGAATTTGAAGTTGAAGTTCCAGGAAGAGCATATTTAGATTTTGCAACAGTTGGAAAAAGTATGTGGCATGCTTTTTTTACAAACGACATAGAATTAATAAAAAACCAAAAAGTAAGTCCTCAAAAATGGGCTAGACCATTTTTTAACTATAAAATATCTAATGATAAAGTTAATCAAGAAAGAGAATATCAATGGCGTTTAAGAAGATTTGATAAATGGGTAGAGGAAAACAATCTACAAGAGTATATTGACCGTACTGAACCGCAGCATGCGATGGGACAGGCATGTATTGGTGATGTAGTATACAATGATGAACCAATATACGGACATGAACGACATGATGAAATTACTAAAGAAATGACATCGAAATTAAATTCATATACATACTTGTATGGAGTATATTTTACCTAATGGCGCTTTTTAACAATGGAGTTTCCAATAATGAACTTCCAGAAGAGTATAGTAACTTTTGTAGTGCACCTTGGTGTACTATTAGTCCACAGCCAGATGGAAGTGTGGAACCTTGTTGTATTAGTACCAAAGAATCTCGAGGGTCGTCAATACCAGTTTATGGTAATCTAAATGATAAAACATTCAATGATATCACCACTGGTGAAAAGATCAATGAGTTTCGTAAAAAGTTCCTTCGTAATGAGCGTCCAGAAGAATGCAATGCATGTTGGAAACAAGAAGAAACATCTGGGAAAACTAATATAAGTCTACGCAATGTTTTTAATAAGCATTATTTTGATCGTAAATTTATTGACAACACAAATGAAGATGGTTCATTTAATGATTTTAAAATTCGTTATTGGGATCTACGTCCAAGTAATCGGTGTAACTTTAGTTGCATAATATGTTGTGAACAGTTAAGTAGTGGTTACTGGCAACTACAAGAAGACATGAAACATCGCCATCAGATACCCAATAAGTTTACAGAATTAACACCTGAAAGATTCAATGAAGTATTTGATGTAATGAAAAATACACTAGACGAAATACATCCAGAAATGCACTTTTACTTTGCTGGTGGTGAACCACTAATGATGCCAGAACACAAACATATACTTGATTACATTGTTGAAAAAGAATACTATGATGTTAGTTTGCGTTACAATACAAATTTAAGTACACTAAAGTTTAAAGGTACAAATTGGGCAGATGTTTGGAGTAAATTCACAGACATTGACATAAATTGTAGTATTGATGCAGCAGGTCTTGCTGGAGAATTCCAACGTACAGGCAGTAATTGGAAGCAAATAAAACAAAATCTACTAGAGTTAAAAAATAAAAACATCCGTGTAACCTTTAATATGGTGATGACAATGTGGACATACCCAGTAGTTTTACAAACATTAGATGAACTTGAAGAGATATTTGGAAACACTGAAACTCTGCACCATGGTATACAATTTGTTGCTACTACACATCCAGAGCACATGGCTATAGATATGATACCTGATCAGTACATGGATACTAGTATAGTTGACCAAGTGCTTGATCGTGGTTACTATCGTGCACAAGAATTAAAAACTTATATACAAAATGCAGATCATACTCCTAATCGAGAATATTGGCGAAGACTCGTTGGGTATGTTGATCGGTTGGAAAAGGCCAGAGGTATAACACCAGACTCTTTTCTGCCATGGTACCGAGATTATGTTAATAAAAATTGGAGAACGACCATTGCATAAATTAAACTATGTAAAAAATCAACCTCATGAAATAAATTATAAAGAATCTTACAAATATACACATAAACCAAATACAACTACAGTAGGGCGTTTGATTGTGTTTGGTGATAGTTACGCACATTCCAGAGCAGAACAATCTTGGCCAAATATTCTAAGTGAAAAACTTGGAGTAGAATTAATAAATTATGCAGTTAGTGGAACAAGTTTAAATTACAGTATACAACAGTTCTTTAATTATTATCGTAACGAGTATCAGTCTGATGACTATATTGTATTTGTTACAACTAGTACACATCGTATACCATTTACATTAGACGGCGGACTTCCAAGTTGGCAAGCGGGCATTCATACATACTTGACAGACCCTAGCAAACTAACAGCCCCACAGTACAAATATTACCATGGTAATAAAAAGTTTTGGGACATATATTATCAACAAGCATTCAAAGTAGATGACTATTACAACCAAATTGAAATGATATACAATTTTTTAAATAATTTGTCTAACACTGTATTAATAATACCTGGGTTTAACTGTTTCCAATCCCCACAGAATAAATTAAAAGATGACTTCACAATGTATACAATTTCTCGACTCGAAGGTAATGTTAATTTTGATGACCTGAATCATATGAGTCTTGTTAACCGAAAAGTGTTGGCTGAACTAGCATATAAATATTTTACAGTAGATGCAAACTACGACATTTTCACACTAAAGGAATTTACATTTGTCAATAGCTGATAAACATTGGAAAAACGTGTTATCTGGTGATTGGCCTTACGAATCTGTAAAGGCAATCAATGAAGCTGTTCCTAGTGACAATGACTTCCGCACTAATTATTATAATTTTAGATCAACAGATACAAAGGAACTTTTTGAAAAACAAAAAGATCTTCCAAATCAAGATTATGGTCCTAATTTTGGTTATCATGAAAACAGCCATGGCTTTAGATGTGACGAGTTTGATCTTATAATGCGTAGACCTACAAAGAAATTATTGGCATTAGGTTGTAGTTTTACATATGGCATAGGTGTACCAGAAGAGCACACTTGGCCCAAGTTATTAGCAACTTGGCTAGAAAGTATATATGGAGACAAAATTGATGTTATCAATCTTGGTGTACCAGGTGGCAGTGTGTTTCAATGCGACATGCATTTAAACTGGTTTGATAAATTTAACCCTGATTATACTGTTGCGTTATGGCCAGACTCTTCTAGGACAATTGGCATAAATGACCGAGGTTACTTACGGCACTGCGGTACTTGGATAGCCAGTCAATCCAACAAGAATTTGTTAAAGCATTTTTATAACGCACATGTTGAATATGCACCAGATCAACTTGAGTTTACAAAACAAGTAATGATTGGAAAATTTGAAATGCTAGGACGTATAACTGCAACAAAAACAGCACATGTAGATGTTAAAGAACAGAAATTAACTAACCCGTGGATGCAGCATCCACTAGTAAAATGTACTCAGGAAGATATGTTTGCAGCAGGTGCTCCTAGAATTACAACTCATGGTAGAGATCTTCAGCATCATGGTACACACTGGAATATGCGATTGGTTAAACAGTTGGTATCTCAACTAACGGATCCAAATAAAAAATGAGTACATTTTGTCCACTATTATTTCAACACTTAGCAACCCATCCACACGGTGGTGTAACACACTGTTGTATTGCAGACCATCGTAATGCAATTAGTAGCAGCCGTGACAGTACTGAAAATGGACACCGCTACTATAATCTAAATCAGGACACTGTACAGGATACTATGAACAGTGAAAGTTTTAGGCGTGCCAGATTAGAATCACTAGCTGGTAAAAAGACAAAAGCGTGTATGCGTTGCTATAGTGAAGAAGCTAAAGGAATGCAGTCAAAAAGACTAGAGGAAATAAAAAATTATCCTGATTATACACAAGATGTAGCTCAATCAGTCACCGATGCTGATGGTTATATACAAGATGTACAACTAGAATTTGTAGAACTACGTCTGGGTAATACTTGTAATGTAGCATGCAGAACTTGCAATCCAGCAAGTAGTAGTAAGTGGCGTAATGACTATGATAAGTTACAAGCAGACTTAACATTTGATTTAACCAACTATAATACTATGCAAGGCTTTCGTTGGCCAGAACGTGAAGGGTTTTGGGAAGATTTACTCAAACATTGTGATAGTGTAAAAACATTTTATATCAATGGTGGCGAGCCTACTATGATTAAGCAGCATTTCAAGTTTTTGGAACGTTTAGTTGAAATAGGAAAAACAGATATCAAGTTATGGTATAACATCAATATGACTCGTATGAGTGAAGAGATGATTGAATTATGGCGTAAATTTGACACAGTTAAAGTTAGTTGTAGTATTGATGACCTGGGTGAACGTAACGAGTATATACGACATCCAACCAAATGGGACGATGTTATGCGTACCTTCTTGCGTTTAAAAGAAGAAGACTTTGAATTAGATGTAACACAAACTGTGAGCTTTATGAACTATAGTACACTGGGAGATTTTTATGACTTCTTCTATAATCAACATGGCGTATGGGTACATCATAACTATGTATACGATCCTGCCATACTAAGTCCTGCTGTGTTACCAAAACAAATGCGTGATGATATTCATAACCGTGTTGGAAACATATTTCCAGACTGGAAAGTGCAAGAGCTAAAAAATATGTTTGGTGGTCCTGACAATCCAACATCTTGGGCGAAAGCAAAAGCATATACACAAAGTTTAGATCGTATACGTAAGCAAAGTATAACTGACTACTTACCGGAGATTTGTTTTGACTAAGTTATATACATTTGGCTGTAGTTATACATTTGGACAGGGATTGGATGATCTCCCTATGAGTTTCAGAGACAGGAATAAATCACTTATCCCACCATCAAAGTTGGGATGGCCTAACCTGGTTGCTACTGCTTTAGGGTATGAGCTTGTAAATTTAGCTGTGCCAGGTATATCTAACAGGCATATAGTACATGTTGTACTCAATGAACTTCCTTACATTGATCCTAAAGGTAAAGTTATTATACATTGGACGCATGTTGGACGATCAATGTTTTTCACTACATCACCCAACCCGCCAGTTGCACCCAGCATCTACAAAAATGTTCGTAATAGTTCGTTAGCACATATTGAAAGAATAGCACCATGGATAAAAACTAAAACATCAGAAAATTATTACAAACATATTGGTAATGAGTTTCACTGGTATCATGATGCCATTATGCTTATGGACTATACAGATTTAAAACTAAAACAACATGGTATTAGCAAAGTATTACATTTAGGACCAGCACTTGGAGCAGGAGCAACCAGCGGCTCCACGTCTATGTTATTAAGAGGTCTTAAAGAAGACTTATATAGCAGCAAAATGCGCCGAGATGAAACTGTTATACACCTTATGCAAATTGATAAAGCAAAAGATGATAGTCATCCAGGATTAAAAACTCAACATAAGTATGCACAATATATAATTAAAGAACATGGCGAGTATTTAAATGGGTAAATCTTTAAAAGTAATTTTGTTTGGTGAACCACGTGGTATAGGAAACCATAATGACTGCCCTGGCACTAATCAGTTTGATACTATTTTAACAAATTCAACACTAATGTCACGTGTTGATCGTATCCACGTACACTGGTCAATTACACTGAAAAAAGTATCTCATCAACCATGGAACAACAGTTATATGGTTGATCGTTATGGTGTACGTTGGGAAGAAACAGAATACTTACCACAAGAACAAATTTTAAAAAATATAGAAAAATTTATGCATCCATATCTTGCTAAATCTCCACGATTAGTTACATATGATGTACATATTAGGGAGCCTTCAACACTACGTTGGGGGAAAGAATATCACAAAGTAATTGTAGATGCACTGTCTGAAAATTATGACTATATAATGTTTCATAGACCAGACAGTAATATCGAAGTTAAAAAAGATGGTCGAGCTGATAAGAGAAAACTATATTCAAAATTTTTAGATACAGACATCCCCGCAGTTTGTATTACTCCTAATCCAAATAAAACATTATGGACATATTATGATAAAGGCACTGAAACTCAACCATGGGCAGGCTTTTATGTGTCATGGAATGCATATGAAATTATGTTGTGGAACCGAAACGGACTAATATTACTTGAACAGTTTATCAAACTTAAAGCAATGAATGAACACAACCATGTTAACTTCGAATATCCAGGTGGCTTTCCTGAAGGTTGGGGTGTATTCCAAAGTTGGTATACATCACAGAGAATAGATAAGGCAGAAGACTTTTGGAGCGTTGTGTTGTTAGCAATTAGTACGTTTTCACATAACTTTATGGTTATAGACAATTTACCATTTAGATCTCTTATACGTCAGAAGGGTACTTAATGTTTACAGGATCTAATAGATTTGGTTTGTTAAAAGAAAACCTGTTACCGGAAATTCCATATAGAGAAGATAACTGGACAAAGTATTATAAAGATGGACCTGATGCTATTAATCAGTTTGTAGATAACCTATATCAAGATCAAAACTTAGTTACATATTTTATACCACAACTACCTGTGTCAGTACTTTATAATGATTTTAGTTTGGAGTCTTACGAAGATCAAGCTCGTATTATATTAAACAGAACACTAAATTTACCAGAGCGCAGTACACAAGAGCTACAAGGCAGACGCTTAGAGTACAGTGTAAAGTATAACCCAGACGAGTATCCCCCAAGTCAAGGATATTATATACAAACAACACTAACATCATTAACTGAACCTGATATATACAATGGAGGCGGCTTTTATACTACAATCTTATATGGTATGTATACTTGGTTTAACAATTTTAATTGGGATAGTAATAGTTGGAGTCGTAACATAGGGTTGTTTATAGACCAGTCTGGCAAATGGTTACTGCACCCTGGAAGAGCACGTTTATCATATCCGCAGTTTGCTGGCACTAATACTCCAGTTATTGCAGTTGTACATCAGGATATTGATTTAAAAGAATACATTGACAATTCTATTAGAATCAACTACAATATTGAAGAGATACAAAAAATAATATGTACGGTGTCAGGTTATTCTGATGCTGATATAAACTTTAGAATACATGACGGTATTGTTGATGCTTGGTATACTGAGCGCCGCTATGGTAGGTCATATACTGGAGAAACGTTTACTACATATTTTGGAGATCATTTGACTGTAGAGTTTCGTGATAATGTATTAACATATAACGATGAGCCAGTTGTATATTTAAAAGACAACAAACTTTATTTCTACAATACTACTCCACGATTTAATTTAGAGAAAGCAATAAAATGAAATACACACATCCTTGGGAATATTTTTTAGTAGAAGACTTTTTACCTCAAGAGTTGGTTCAACAATTAAAAGAGATAGAAGTAAACAGTGACAATAGTAACTGTGAAGGAACTAGAACTGGTATTCCTGGCAGATATTTCTTTACACCAAACAATCACGACACTATAACAAAAATAGTTGTAGATCATATTTTAGGACGTAAACAAGAGTTTGAACAACAATTTGGCTATGATCTCAGTAATAGTTACTTGAGAGTTGAACTTGCACAAGATGATGAACAACAATGGCTAGAGCCACATTTGGATTCACTAGACAAACGTATTACTATGATTGTTTATATTGATCAAGATGACGAATCAATGACAGACTTGGGTACTGATTTATACCTGACCAATGATGCGTCAGGCGAAAGTGTTAGAGCTGGCTGGCGAGAAAATCGTTGTCTAGTGTTTAAACCAACTGAAGAAAAATGGCATGGTGTTGCTAAACGTTCGTATCAAGGACGTAGACTTGTGTTGTTAATTAACTATGTAAACAAAGACACCTGGAACAGTGTTGATCAAGTATGGGATGTAGATGTATGAGTTTTGTCGGAGTAACCAATTATAAAAAGACAAGTGAACGTTTGCCAGGAAAGCATCATAACGAATTTTATGATGGTAAATCTCTTGTAGATGTTAAACTAGAGCAATTGTTTAACGCAGGAGCAGAACACGTTTACATCAGTACAGATGATACTGAAGTATCTAATACAGAAAATGTTACGTATGTTCAGCGTGACACTGAGTATTGTAATAATGTAACTAGATTTGGATATGTGTTAGAAAGAATATATAATGATGTTCCTGTTGCTGATGATCAAAATGTCATTTATACATTTGTGTGTTGCCCATTATTTAAACGCTACAAAGAAATGTATAAAGAATACTTGCGAAGCGGTAAAAATCAGATTGCAGTTCACAACAGTACACATTATTATATGGATATAAACAAACGTCCTGTTAACTTTAACTTTGGGTTGTGGCATCCATATAGTCAGGGCATTGACCCAGTGTACATGTTTCCTTATGCAGGAACAGTGTGTAAAATGAAAGATTTACGTGAAGTTAACTATATGATTCCACTTGAATTTGAATACTTTAATATGAATCAATTTGAAGCGATTGACATTGACGAACATGAAGAATTTGAGTTAGCAAAAGTTTTATATGATCATTACAAATAGTTTGCAAGAACAGGAAAGGCATTTTCAAATGCCTCTCTGCCTCGAGTTTTAATAACACGGTGATTGTGATATTTAATTGCCTGTGATGTATCACCTTCTTGCATCATAAACTTGGTTATCCAGTTGTCAGCACCAACAGCTGGATTTGTTTGAAAACTGGGATCATTAGATAATGCAAATTTTTCCATTACAAGTTTTTTAAATACTAATGGCAAAGCTGAAACACTCATTGGATCCCATACTATGTTGTTGTAAACACGTACTTCGTGTTCTCTTGCCCATGCATGAAAATCTGGTGTATTCCATATGTTTAACATGTTAATACTATAACTTATGCCAAGATTAATAATACCTTGTTTATCTAACTCTCTCCATTTTAAAAATACTTCATATGTATCTTTCCAAACACCCGGCCATCTCAGATATTCAAATTGTTCGTGTGTATTATCCAAACTTAGCATAATACGAACCATTTTAAAATGCTTAAAATGCTCTACAATATTTTTGGGCCACACAGTACAATTTGTGATCCAAAGTATGTCTATTTCTGATGCTTGACCGCTTTCAACCAAAAACTCAATTAGTTTAGATTGCTTTTTAATCATAAATGGCTCACCACCACTTAGTTCAATACGTTTACTATTGGCGCTTAGTATTCCCATTTGTTGCCAGAAACTATCTTTTTCTTGCCACTGTTCAATACGTGGGTCGCCCCAACCTTCTTTTCGAAAGATACTTGCCCACTTACTACTTGCACCAGGCCAACAAATACTACATGCTAAGTTACAAGTGTTGCCCATTTTTAAATCTAAATACTTAATTTGATTTGGATCACCAGGATCGTTACCAAAGTTACGTATTTCATTGATTCGTTTACTGTCTCCACCTGCAATCTCAACATCTAAACATCTACGACAATCCGTTTTAAAATGTTTATCAAAGTTTTCGATAAAGTCCTTTCTGTCTTGACTGTCTAACACTTCTTGTATATTATGAGTATTAACATTATACGGTTTTCCTTCCGAGTCAACAAACAGCTTATCAGAAACACAGCAAGAGCTAAATGTTCCGTTACTTCGGATTTCAAATCCGTTACTAACCATGGGGCAAAATGTTTTCATAAATATATTTATATTAACAGAGTATTTAATGACAATCACAAGAAACTTACTAATACCTTGCAGTGGTCCTGGAACTCGCAGCATAGGCTACACTAAACTTCATAAAACACTAATAAGAGTCGGTAACTGTGCAGTTATCGATCATATTATTAATAGCTATACTGATATCAACAAAATTTTTGTTATGTTAGGATATCAAGCTGACTATGTACGTGAGTATTTGAGCCATGCTGGTTATAACAACATTGAATATATTGAAATCGAGAACTGGAGCGAAGGACAAATACCAAGTTTTAAACAATTACCAGTACATGTGTTTGAGCATCCTATATACTATAACGCATGTGACAACTGGAGTCAAGAGGTTCCTGTTGTAAATGATAATACTTTTTTTACTTGTACTCCAAACAACAGTGAACACTATGATACTGATGGTAATTTAATATATGCAGGTATAAGTTTTATGCAAGATGCATATGAATATTATGATTGTTTACAAAGAAGTAAGCACAATCGTAATGACCTACTAATAATGAAAGAGCTTAACAACTTAAAACACCAACCATTGGATACCTGGTATGATGTAGGCAATCGTGAAAGTTATCAAGAAACCAAGTCTCATTATAACGATAGTATAACAGTGCTAGACAAGAAAAATCAAGAAGTATATTTTGTTAATCAAAGAGTGGTAAAGTTGTGGGATGATAAGCCTTACATAGAAACAAACAATACAGCGTTTCCACACCCTAGTCCTGTTAAATGTACTACACACGGATTAAGTTATCCACATGTAGATGGAGTTGTAAATGTACACAGCGACCAGTATGCCAGTCTTTTTGATAGTTTATCTAACTTATGGAATTACTGTTTAGTAAACAATGTTCCAGTTTATAACAAAGAACTGTGGCAAGATAAAACATGGGAACGCTTTGATATGATGTGTTCTATAGATGAAAAATATGCAGGTGTTATTACAATTAATGGACAGGACATAGATTGTACAAAACAGTTTGAAAACATTGACTGGAAAAAACTTAATTGGGGAATATTTGGTCCATGCCATGGCGATTTAACTTTGGATAATATTATTATGTCACAGGACACTATAAATTATATAGATCATCGTCCTGGAAAAGTAACAGATATATTTTATGACATATGTAAATTTTATTTGAGCTTGTTTTTAAACTGTGAAAATTTAGACAACTTGGATCTTGAAGATGATAATATTTACTTAAACATAGACTATCGTTCAGAAAGTCGCATAGGTTACTTTCGTAATAGTGAAATATATAAAAAGTACTCAGACAAGATAGAACTTGGTGTAGCTGTATTGTGTTTGTGTATGGCACCACTAAATGTAAATAAAGAGTTGAACCATAAATTATGGTTGTTTGGAATGTTGTCCTTACAGAAAGCATTGGAAAAATCATGACAAAAAATGTAATATGGGGCTGGACTGGCATGAGTCATGATGCTAGTTTGGCAGTGTATACTGGAGATGGATTAGAGTTTGCAGCACACAGTGAACGCTATAGTAGAATCAAGAATGACAAAAACTTACATCAGGATCTAATTGCAGAAGCATTAGAGTTTGGGCACCCAGATAAAATATACTTCTATGAAAACACGTTTTGGAAAAAAACTAGACAGTTATACGCTGGACAGTTTAATTTACTTCGTAAAGAATCACCAACAAATTACATGAGAAAATATTTACCAACGGCTCCACGCAGTCGTGGCGTCAGTCATCATTTAAGTCATGCTGCCGCTGGTTATTATACCAATCCAGGTAACAAAGACAGTGCTGTACTTGTACTAGATAGTATCGGTGAATGGAATACTGCTAGTATATGGACTGGCAAATCTGGGAAGTTACGTAAAAAATGGAGTCAGAATTATCCACATAGTATAGGTATTTGGTACAGTGCTATGACTCAACGTATTGGATTAAAGCCACAAGAACACGAATACATCCTCATGGGTATGGCTGCAATAGGCGATCCAGAAAAGTATTATGAACTTGTAAAGATGGACTTTATATCAAAGATGCCAAGTATACAAGATCCACGTATACTATTCAAACGGAACTGTCACAGAGGATGTTTAGATTGGCGTCCTGATTTGAACAGTGTACAAGACTATGCTGACATTGCCGCAGCCACCCAACGCATATATGAAGAAATATTTGACACTCTTTGCATGTACACTGCACAAAAAACAAAAATGCAAAACTTAGTATTAATGGGAGGCTGTGTACTCAATTGTGTAGCTAATCCTATTGCAACTAAATATTTTGATAGCGTATGGATTATGCCCAATCCTGGTGATGCTGGTAGCGCAATTGGTTGTGTACTAGCACACAAGAAACAATTTATGGAGTTTACACATGCCTTCACAGGACACGACATCCAAGGAGAATACCCGGTTAAAGACATTATCACAGCTCTCAAAAGAGAAAAAATCACAGCCGTTGCCAGTGGTCGAGCAGAATTTGGACCTAGGGCTCTCGGAAACAGAAGCATTCTTGCTGATCCTAGGGGACTAGACGTCAAAGACCGTGTTAATAATATTAAGCATCGAGAAGCCTTTCGACCCTTTGCTCCTATGATACTTGAAGAACACGCAAGTGATTATTTTGAGATGCCACGAAATATAACACACTCACCTTTTATGCAGTTTGTTGTAAAATGCAAACAACCTGATAAATTTCCTGCTATTGTACACTATGACAACACTAGTCGTGTTCAAACAGTTAACGAAACAAACGGTTGGGTATATACGTTATTACAAGCATGGTTTAAAGAAACTGGGTGTCCGATGTTACTAAACACTAGTTTAAACATCAAAGGTGAACCGTTAGTAAACACAAGAGAAGACGCAGAGCGTTGGACAGAACAATATGGAGTACAAGTATGCTTACCAAAATAAGAGACTTTTTTATGTGGCCAATCGACAAGTATCGTGCACGTAGAGCTTTTAAAAAACGAATGAAAGAATTAAAAGATCAAGATCCGTTTATATATGAATAATGATTGACTAATCGTATATAATCGTATATAATCGTATAAAATAAGAGGAAATTTATGTTAGACGTGGTTCAGATAAGTTATGGCGAGGAACAAGCCGACGAGAATTTTGACATTTTAAAATTTTATGCACCGCATGCCAAGCGAGTACAAGGAGTTAAAGGAATTTTTAACGCTCATAAAGCAGCGGCAGAAATATCAGAGACTGCTTTCTTTTACGTATTTGATGCTGATGCTGTAATAGAAGAAAACTTTAATTTTAATTTTAGACCAAATCCAAATAAACTAGAGTATGATGCAGTACCGCAAACAGAGTGCGTATATGTTTGGCGTAGTCGAAATCCAGTTAATGACCTAGTATATGGATACGGTGGTGCTAAATTATTCCCCCGCAAAAATATGTTGGCGGCAAAGGATTGGAAAGTAGACATGACAACCACAATGGGAGCCTGCTTTGTGCCAAAGTTTCAAGTATCCAACATAACAGCATTTAATACCAATCCATTTGAAACTTGGAAAAGTGCATTTAGAGAATGTACAAAACTATCAAGTAGTATTATTCCCAACGGAGATAATACAGATAATGAATACAGGTTAAGAGTTTGGTGTGAGCGTGGCGCTTCTCGGCCGTTTGGAAAGTATTGTATTGCAGGTGCTAAACAAGGCAGAGACTTTGGCGAACACTACCAAAATAATCCAAATGCTTTAAATAAAATCAATGACTTTGATTGGTTGCAAAAACAGTTTGCCCAAATACTGGAGGATTTGGATGACTGAAGAATCAGAAGTTCAAGACGGTATTTTACCACTGGAAATACATGAGTTACTGGACAGATATGAACTGTTGTATCCAGACGTTACTGAACTGTCTGATTTACGCCGTGTAATAGTTGATCAGGATCTTAGTAGTGTTTTTAGAATTTCTGATGAAAATGATGAGTTACGCAAAGCAGTTATCGAAGAAAATCTACACAGCATTTTTAGAGTGTTGGAAAGTAAAAGTTATTATGAAGTTGATGACTTGTACAAATATATGGAAGATGTACGTAAAGCAGTTGTTAACAAAAATTTGCGCAGTCTTTTTAAATTACTTAACGCTGAAGATTTAAGAAAAATTTGCTTAGATAAAAATTATTGGAAACTTTGGCCTTTACTGGATCAATACACTAATACAAGATTCACTGAGGCATTTAAAAACTTTTATATAAACAACACAGTGATTGATACTGATTGCTTTAGCCGTGGACAAATACAAAGTAAACAGTGGCTAGTAGAAGAGTTAGCAAAGGTAGGTAAACCACTTGGTACAGTGTTCTTGTGTGCAGGTTGGTATGCTACATTAGCTACAATGATGTTTGAAAATCAAGAACTTATTATCGGAAAAATTCGTAGTTTTGATATTAATCCAGATGTGGTGGATATTGCAAAGACATTTAATAAACCATGGTTAATGCAGGACTGGAGATTCCAAGCAAGCCAGGCTGATATACACGATATTGACTACTATGCACATGCTTACCAAGTACATCGTGCTGATGGCACCGCAGTTGATTTAGTAGATGAACCAAACACAATTATAAACACAAGTTGTGAACATATTGAAAACTTTAGTGATTGGTATGACAAAATACCTGAGGGTAAATTAGTTGTACTACAAAGTAATAATTTTGTTGATATTTCTGAACATGTTAACGTTGTAAAAAGTATCAGTGCATTTAAAAAGTCAGCCCCAATGGAAAATTTATTATATGAAGGCACACTTAAACTTCCCAAGTACAAAAGGTTCATGTTAATTGGATATAAGTAAGTTAACACTTAGGGAATTACAAATGGAATCTGCACGGGCACTAAGTACTATGCAGGCTACCAATAATAACATCTATAAATTTAATAAACTAGCACATCATGATAGTCAAAAATGGTATCGTGCAGTAATTGAATGGTACATTGATGAGTATGGAGATTTGCCTAGTAAGTATGGCCCAGGAAAAGATGTAAAGTTAATATTAGATGTATAGTTACCAAGATATAACACAAGTACACTTAGAAATAACACAGCGTTGCCAAGCAGCATGTCCTATGTGTGACCGTAATGAAAATGGTGGTCCAGATAACCGTCATATTAATAATGCTGAGTTAAGTTTTGAAGATTGTAAACGTATTTTTACACCTATGTTTATTAAAAATTTACATAGTATGTATATGTGTGGCAACTTGGGTGATCCCATCGTTGCACATGATACTCTAGAAGTATTCAAGTACTTTAGAGAACATAATCCTAAAATGTGGTTAAGCATGAATACAAATGCAGGAGCAAAAAGTGTTGAATGGTGGAAAGAACTTGCCCAAGTCTTTGGTAGAATGGGTACTGTTATTTTTAGTGTTGATGGTCTAAGTGACACTAATCATTTATACAGGCAGGGTGTTGTCTGGAACAATGTAGAACGCAACATGCGAGCATTTATAGATGCTGGTGGTAGAGCACGTTGGGACTTTCTTATTTTTGGACATAACGAACACCAAGTAGACGAAGCAGAAAAATTAGCGAAAGAATGGGGCTGTGAAAGGTTCCAACTTAAAAAAAGTGCACGGTTCTTTACCTCAAGTGCAAAAGCAAAAGACAAACATCAAGCACATAATCGAAAAGGGCAAGAAACACAGTTATTGGAAAAACCTAAAAAATTAGACAATCAAAACTTAGCACTGTTAAAGCAAAAAGAAATAGAAAAAACTTACGGTAGTATGAAAGACTATTATGACAGTTGTACTATTGATTGCAAAGCCATAAAAAGTAGTGAAGTTTTCATTACAGCAGAAGGATTACTAATGCCTTGTTGTTGGACAGGTGGACGTATGTATAAATGGTGGCACAAAGATTATAAAGTAGAGCAAATATGGGATCACATTGATGCGGCTGGAGGTAAAGAAGCATTAGATACTCGTAAACACGGATTACGAAGTGTAATGAGTAGTGGAATACTACAAAGCATTCAGGACAGTTGGAATAAGTCAAGCATTGCTGACGGAAAGTTAGGTGTATGTGCTATGAAATGTGGAACTGAATTTGATCCTTTTGCGGAGCAATTTAAATGATAAAAACAACAAAATATTCAACACCATATGGGTCAGCGCATTTTTGTAATAATGCTATACATAATTCTATTGCACTAAGTGGTGGATTTGATAGTGCAGTTGCATTGTATTATCTAGCAAAAACATTAAGTGAAAACAATATAAATGCAACAATCTATCCTTTCACAGTACAACGGGGAAATCCAACACCTGAACGTAAATTAAATCGTGTGAGTATTGTTCCATATGTACGCCGTATAATTAAATATACAAGAAACTTATTTCCTAATATTACAATAAAAAATCCATTGGTTGAAATGGCAAATTATCACTGGGTTGCGTATAATGTTAACGGAGCAAATATAGGATCATATACAACAGCACAACAAACCCTTACAAACTTTATTGAATGGCGGCATAGAACCCGTATTGCCCAGCCTCATTATACCAGAAAACAAAATCAACTAATAGTGTATAATGGCGTAACAAGAAATCCTCCAAAAGGTTGTATCGAAGATAGTGAAGAAGAACATCGTGATCATTTGCATCCTGAACCATTAAAAAAGAATTCTGCAACAGTACATAACCATGAAGTATTAACATTTGGAAAACTAGATTATGATTATCATTCATTACAGGTTTGGAGAAATAGTGATAAACGTATTGTGTTTTGGTTAGCTAAAGAAGCAGGGATACTTGATGACATGTTACATTTGACTCGTAGTTGTGAAGGCGGCCCAGATGAAACTCACGACTTTACAAAGGTATGTGGCGAGTGTTGGTGGTGTTTAGAGAGAGATTGGGCACATGAAAATTATATGAATTTGGATATTAAACATGAAGAGTGAAACATTTTGTATCTTACCGTGGGTACACCTAAGTACAAGACCAGATGGAAGTATGCGAGTATGTTGTACTGCAAATGCTAGCAGTGTTGGACCTACTAATGACAAAGAACATGGTGGCATGGTGGGCGTACTCAAAGACGATGAAGGACGGCCAAACAACTTAAACGTTACTGATTTTCAAAGTGCTTGGAATAGTAAGTACATGAAAAATGTACGTAAACAAATGATGAATGGTGAAAAGCCTCCAAGTTGTTTAAAGTGTTATAAAGAAGAAGAGTCAGGACATCGCAGTAAACGCCAATGGGAAACGGCATATTGGAGTCAACGTACAGATGTAGATCAACTTATGGCTGATACACAAGAAGATGGAAGTGTTCCGCCACAATTAGCATACATTGACTTACGCTTCGGCACCAAGTGTCAGCTAGCTTGTGTTATGTGTAGTCCACATGACAGTAGTGGTTGGATCAAAGACTGGAGTGCAATACATCCGCAAATACAAAACAAGAGTCTTAAAAGTAATACCCAGTGGAGTGACAAAGGCAGTATTAATGGCAGCAGTTACAACTGGCACAAGAACAATCCACTATTTTGGGAGCAATTTAATGAACAAATACCCAACATGAAACAACTGTATTTTGCAGGTGGGGAAAGTTTAATTATTGAAGAACATTATGAAATACTTGAAGAAGCAATCCGTCAAGGTCATGCAAAGAATTTAGAACTTCGTTATAACTCAAATGGAGTTGAATGGCGAGAGGATCTATTTGACCTATGGCGAGAGTTCAAACTTGTAAGGTTTCATTACAGTGTAGACAGTATACACGATATGAATGATTACATACGTTACCCCAGTGAATGGAAACGTACAGAAGAAGTGTTCCACATACTTGACAAAGAAACAAGCGATAATGTAGAAATAACAGTTGCTTGTGCTGTACAGGCACTCAATGTATATTACTTGCCAGACTTTATCAAGTGGAAACTAGAACAAAACTTCCACAAAATTAATATGTGGCCGTTTGGCGCTGGCGGTATTAACTACCACTTTGTTTATCATCCAGCACACTTAAATGTTAAAGTACTGCCAGACTGGTTTAAAGCTGAGTGTCGTAAAAAATACGAGGAGTTTTATCCTTGGTGGGAAGCAAACTGGGAAAAAAGTATCCCAAGTTGGCACAAAGGTAAAATTACATATCAAGAATGGCGGGATGCTGAATATGGTATTAAAAGATTGGAAGGCATGTTAACATTTATGGAAAGCGAAGACTGGAGTGTGCGATTACCAGAGACGCAAGAGTTTTTGGCATTGTGTGACAGACAACGGAACAATAGTTTTAGTGCAACATTCCCAGAAATGAAAGGAATATTTGATGGTAGATAACCCTAAACAAAGCGATTGTAGTACGTTCTGTCCGTTGCCTTGGAATAGTATTAATATTCGCAACAATGGAGATATAAGAATTTGTTGTAATGCTAACAGCTATACAGCAAACCGTGGCATAGTTAGACATGATGATGGCACACCATATAACGCTAGTAGAGACAATTTACAAGACAGTCGTAACAGCGAACTAAGTCGTGATGTCCGAGCTACTATGTTACGTGGAGAATGGCATCCAGAATGTGAACGTTGTAGGCAAGAAGAAAAGAACGGTGTACTAAGTCGTAGACAAATGGAATACAATGACTGGGACTTAACGCCTGAAACAGCAGAAGAGCTTACACAAGAAGATGGTACTATCAATACTGAAGACTTTAATTTAGAGTTTTTTGACATTCGTTATGGCAACTTTTGTAACTTAAAATGTAGAATGTGTGGACCGACAGATAGTCATACTTGGTTTGATGACTTTGTCAAGCTCAATGGACAGACCCATTATAAAGACACACACGAGCGTATTCAGTTAACTAAAAATGCCAAAGGGCGTTGGGAAACAGATCAATATGATTGGTTTAAGGGCAGTAATATGTACTGGACCAACTTTGAAGAATATACAAAGGATGCTAAAAAACTTTATATTGTAGGCGGTGAACCACTTATCATTGAAGAACATGTTGACAGTTTAGAAAGACTTATACATAATGGCAGTGCAGCTAATATGCAGATTGAATACAACACAAACTTGACCAATGTGACACCACGCATGTTGGATTTATGGAAAAACTTTAAAGAGATTCGTATTGGCGCAAGTATTGATGCATGTAATAAAATCTTCGATTACCAACGTGCACCAGCTAAGTGGGAACACGTATATGAAAACTTAAAAAAGATTGAAGCAAATGACGACATTAACTTCAAGTGCTGGTATGCATTTACTATTACACCACTAAATGTTTTCCACTTCCCAGAATTTATGCGTTGGAAAGTAGAAGATAGTGGGCTTACAAAATTTAATCCTGTACACAGTTGGCGTCCAATTGTTAGTTTCCACATGTGTCATAGTCCCAAGTATTATAATATCAAAGTATTGCCAGATGACATTAAACAAGAAATCAGTAGGCAGTATGCGGAATGGCGTACTTGGATGATTAACAGCGATAATATCGACAATGTAAAAAAACATTTTGTAAAACATCTTGACAGCGTAGAAAAATTTATGCTAAGTGAAAGCTATAGTGATGGTGAATGTTGGAGTGGAAGAACTTGGTTAGAGGAGTTTGTTCAAGTTACTCGTGGACTAGATGAGATTCGTGATCAAAATATACTAGATATTGTTCCTGAATACAAGAGCTTGTTTGATGAGAATAACTAATGAGAACTTAGACTGTGCTGTAGTTACACTGTTTATCCACAATGTATGCAACTACAATTGTAGTTATTGCAGTGACTTTCACAGAGATGGTAGCAATCGTTGGCCTGAGGACTGGCAGCCTTACTTAGACTTTTTAGAGCGTGTAAAGCAAACCAACAAATACTTGTATGTAGAAGTGCTTGGTGGCGAGCCCACAGTGTGGCCTAAGTTTCAGGAGTTTGTTGACACCATCAGTGACGATAGAACATTTGTGGAGTTTGGCACCAATGCAAGTCGTACATTGCGTTATTGGGAAAGTTTTAAGACTCGCAATGCATTTGTATTTTTAAGTTGGCATTACGAAGAAGCAGACGATGATCACTTTTTTCAGGTAGCCGAAATTATGCAAGACAAGGCAAGCGTTAGTATACCACTTATGATTGTTCCGGATAACTTCGAACGTGCTAAAGCATTATACGAAAGATTAAAGACACTACGAGTAGAAATAACACCAAAGTTTACTCGTACTAGCATACACGGTCATAGTTATTTTGACTATACAGATGAACAACGTGAATGGATACAAAGCAACTATTTCCATCGGATGCGTGACTTTGGTATTGATTGGGAAATACCACGCAACCTGCATTTTGATGGAGAGAAAGTAAAGTTCATGACAGTGCTTGACCGTGAAATGCACCGGTTCGAAGGCTATACTTGTACAGCAGGCCTTAAACGTTTTATGGTAGATCCCAATGGCGACATCAAACGTTGTACTAAAAGAGTAGGCGGCGTTATTGGAAATATATTTGAGGACTATGAACTGCCTGTTAGCCCTATAGTTTGTAACTATACAGCATGTCCTTGTAAACTAGATGCGATTGTAGAAAAATGGAAATGACTCCTTTTATACCAGTCGGTGCAATAGACGTTGATGACGGTATAACGTATAATCTAAACAAATATTGTTATCGTAGTCGGCAATCTGACCCGATTGCGGACGGTAATTATGGTATTGCGATGGGATGCAGTGTAACATTTGGTCAAAGTATTCACGAAAGGCATCGCTTCAGCAATTTAATTGAACACGAACTTGGTAAACCAATAATAAATCTAGGGATACCTGGCGCTGGTGTTTTGCCTTATTACCTAAATTTATGTCAGCTAATATGCAGTGGCAGTGCATATCCAGAATTTATTATTGCACAGAAGTCTTGGATGTCAACCAGACTGACATTGCTCGCTCCTGACTGTCCAATTGTAATTACTCCACGATCCTCTATTTTTGAGACCTTGGTCAAGTCATATAATCTTCCCACAATCAACGGATACTATTTCACACAGGTAAAAAACATATGCAATCGACACAGTATTAAGTTTATTGAATGGGACCCTGGGCTACAATATTGTGATCATGGCGTTGATTTGGAACACCCTGGGATAAAACAGAACGAAAAATGGGCGGATGAATTTATTGACACTATTGGCAAGAGAGAATATAATGATTGAACAGTATGAAGACATAACTTTTGACATGCTGGGTACAAGACGCCAGCGTCCAATGTACTTGAGTAAATTTACTAAGTTTAGACAGAATTTGGATATGCGTACATACCCAAAAGATCCACATGCGTACACACAAACCTTTTTAACAGAAATTGATCGTTGGATTAACGAACACACTAGAGTAAGATACACAGGTTTGGAAACATTTGGTAGACGTGATGCCATACATGGCACAACACACCAATTAGATGAACTACATCAACTGTACGGACTTAGCATAAGTGTAATGAAGGGCGAGTACAAATATCACAGACGTCTAACTGATTTTAAAGTATCGCAAATAGACCACTACAGTCAACTACAAACTGGAGACGTTTTTATTGTAAGTTATCCTAGTTGCATTACAACCGGGTTGCACGACGATTTTGATAAACTGTTGGACCATTGTGCGGAGCACGATATTCCTGTACATATTGACGGAGCATGGTTTGGACAATGTCGTAACTTTGAACTAGATGTTACACACCCTGCTATTAAAAGTGTAAGCGTTAGTTTAAGCAAAGCACTGGGCATGGGTAGTCAGCGTATTGGTATACGTTATACTCGTGAAAAGACTCCTGGACCAATTAGTATTATGAATGACTTTAACTATGCTAATGTAAGTGATATGTGGCTGGGTGTTGAAGCAATGCGACACTTTGGAGTTGATTATTGGTGGAGTAACTATGAAGATTTATACACTCGTGTTTGTGCTGACTTTGGATTAACTGAGAGTAATAGTATACATGTTGGCTGGATTACCGATGACAACGGAACTCATCAGTTTGGTGTACGTACACCATTACGTTACTTGATAGAAGGTATATTTGACGAGCGTGGAACAGATAAAGGATTGAATGCAATTGAGCGAGCTGAAAGAAAATAGCTTTATATATGTAGGCCCAAGTTGGGCAGCAACTAGTTTTGGACATGAAGAGCCTACCAACTTGCTCGAGCAGTGGGAGTTGTCAGCAGTTAATTATAGCAAGCGTGGTAAGCGTAATTTAGATTTTATAAGAATACCAGATTACAATATTGACAGACCATGTGTGTGGGTCTTTTGTGAGCCACTAGTAGAATTATTTAAAGGTGTGCGCAATCCTCAAGAAGGAGACAGAGATTATCCTGGCATCGCAAGTTACTTAGATGCCTTTGATCATAGATTGCATCACAGCAAACTTAAACGACAACAGCTTGAACAAATGAACAACTTGGGTGTACCAATAGGACTAATAGGATCACACTGTGATGTTTATGAGTCAGATATCCAAGGTTTAGAAAATTTATCTATAATACATCCAAGTTGGCAACAGTGGATGAAAGATCAATGTCAGCTAACAGACTTTACTTTAAACTTTGGTTGTGATATTGCTAATAATATGATTCAAGAAATTGGGTTTAACAATGTTCCTAATAAAGTACTAGTTGACGACATCTGGAACCAGTACGTGACTTGGAATGAACTGCAAGTACAAGGACTGTTTCACAAAACACATCCAAACAGAAAATCCAATATTGAGTTTGCTAAAGAAACACGAGACGCAGTTGTTGATTTTTTAAAGGCAGTTGCATGAGTAAATTTCATTGTCAATTTATGTATAATAGTTTTTACTATAACAAAGGCAATGTAAGCATGTGTTGCTTGCAAAATAAGTTGTTACGAAAAACTGATTGGTCCGATGTTAATAACTTAGAAGAGTTTTACAAAAATTCAGAATTCCAAAAGATAAGGAGTACTTTACAGTCTAATATATATCCAACAGAATGTAATACATGCTGGGTAATGGAAAATCAAGGTACAGAAAGTATGCGGCAAAGCAATCCATACTTTATGGGAATACAAGATCAAACACCACGTATTACACATGTTGATTTAAGATTAAGCAATAAGTGTAACTTGGCATGTCGCATGTGTTTTGCGGGAGATAGTGATCAAATTGCAAAACTGGAAGGCATAGAAATTCAACCAAGCGACACTAGCAAAATTCTAGACTTGGTATTAGATTTACCAGATTTAAAAAATATAAGGTTTGCTGGCGGCGAGCCATTTGTTATGCCAGAAGTTATTGACTTTCTGAATAAACTTGTTAGTATAGAACGTACTGATATTGAGATAGAAATTATTACTAACTGTACTAGTATTAAATCCAGTTTAATAACAACACTAAACAAATTTAAAAAAGTTGTGATTATGGCCAGTATTGACGGTGTAGGTACTTGGTTTGAATTTCAAAGATATCCTGCTCGTTGGAAATCAGTACGCCGTAATTTTGAACAGATATATAATAGTAACAGTATAGTCAAGATGGTTCCATGTATTGGCAGCATAAACTTATTGGGATTAAGTGAGTTTTTTATCTGGGCAAATCAATATCCTAATGCGCAAGTTACCTTTAATGAAATCATTGAGCCCGCTTACTTAAACTTTAGGTATGTACCACTTGATAACCGAAAACGATTGTGGAGTGAATTTAAAGACATGACACTACGGAATGCTGTAACAGATTGGACAGTGTTTAAAGAAAAACTAATGTACGAGTATCTAGAGCCAGATGAGACAGTAAAACAACAGATTAAAGATCGTAATCATCTAGTATGGCATGCTAATGAAGAACAAATGAAAGAAGTATTTCCGTGGATTTATACATAGACAACAACTGGAAACGTGTAGGTGTCCGACTTAGTGGAGGTGCTGACAGTAGTATAATATATTACTCACTATGCAAGCATTTTTTAAATACCGATACCAAAATAATTCCACTAACAATGACTACTCCACGCAATTGGTGGTATTCAAAAGGTGCACAGATAGTAATTGATCGTGTGGATGAATTACTGGGAACTAAAACAACAGAACATTATGTGTATCAGGACCAAACACCACACACAGATGAAAGTTACGTTGCGGCGGTTGACCATTTAAGTAAGCAAGCGTATCGGAAATATAATCTAGATGCAATTTATATTGGACTTACTCGCAATCCACCAATACAAGAGATGAAAGAATTTTTTACTACAGAATTTTGCGACACACACAATTTAGATCGAAATGACGTATACGATCATATCAATGATAGAGATCATGAACGAGACAGTCGTGTTGAGCCCGAAGTGCGTAAGATTTACGATAGCAAACTACAGCAAGTGATTCCGTTTGCTAACTTAGACAAATTAGCAACAAGAGATTTATATGATTTAGAAAACATGCAGCAAGAACTTTATCCATATACATACAGTTGCGAAAAGGCTATCCCATTGGATAGTGATCTTAATCACTGTGGGCATTGTTTCTTTTGTTTAGAAAGATTTTGGGCATTTGGGAGATTAATATAATGGATAGAGGTTATAAGAATATAGCGGATTATGATGTTGATAGACCAGAATTTGGTACTTATAATTTAGAATTTGATCCGCATCAATTTTTATCAGAAGCACATACTGTATATGATAGTCCGACAGCAAAGACAAGTGGTAGAAATAATTTTAACAGATTTAATAATGTTAGCCCAGACACAAAAAAATGGTTACACACGCACTGGAACCAACGATTTGGTCTAGACTATGATTGGAACTGGGAATATTTTCACAGTGGAGAACCAGCAGGACTGCATACTGATTATACTAGTATACCAAACAGTTGGCGTGATGGTACAGAAATAACACACGATTGTTATATTGTACTGGGTATAATTATACCACTAGAATGGAATTGTAAACAACCAGCAACAGTTAATTATGATATGTTATCAACTGAACCACGTAAGCTAATGTATAAACAAGGAGAGATGCGATACTTAGATGATAATAGTATCTATTCGTATAGATCAGATTGGAAGTATGATGAACAAGTGTTACATTATAATCCACGTGGAACTGAATACTTTAAAGAGTATGCTGACTTGGGTTTCCACAGTGCATACGAATGGGAACTTGGAAGTTGTATAGTATTTGATACTAGACGTTGGCACAGTAGTAGTTGGTTCCTTAGTGATGAACGAATGCCAGACGTAAGTACTGAATACAAACGTAGTATAATTGGCTTTGCAAGTATAGATGTAGATAGATGAGTACATGGTGCGTATTACCCTGGGTGCATGTTTGTGTGAGACCAAACGAACAGATTAAACCCTGTTGTAGATTTCAATACAGTGAGGGAGATGCTGAAAATGCTCCTACACTGGATAACTTTGATCTAAGTGCAGAATTTTGGCAACAACTACGTAGTGATATGTTAGCTAATAAACCTAGAGCAGAGTGTACTAAATGCTACGAGCAAGAACGTGTACTTAAAGGACATAAACGCAGTAAAAGTTTACGTCACTGGATGAATAGTTTATTCCCACATATTGATGCTAATACACTAACAGCGGATCCAGACTGTATACGTTATATAGAAATGAGCATAGACAACTTGTGTAATTTCCAGTGCCGTATGTGTGACAGTAAATTTAGTAGTCAATTACAAAAGCGTGATGCACATATGGGATGGCGGGTAAACAAAAAACTAGAGCCTAACTTTACTAAGTTTGATAAACATGATTTAAGTAATTTAGAATACATAAAACTACTGGGTGGCGAACCATTTATGAGTCCAAACTTTGGACCTTTCTTGGACTATTTGTCATCTAAAGGCGCTAAGTTTGATAACATACGTTTACAAATAAGCACAAACGGTAGTAAAAAACCCAAGCCCGAGCTATTAGATAAACTAAAACAATTCAGTAAAATAGAAATAAATGTAAGTTTAGATGCTTGGCATCCCGTAAACGATTACCAGCGTATGGGAGGTGTATATACAGATGTATATGCAAATGCTATGTGGTACAGAAGTCAACTAACAAACAGTCATGTAAACTTTCATACTGTTGTAAGTGTGTACACATCAGACAAACTTGGAACAACACTCAAATTTTTAATGGATCAGGAAAACAACGATGTAAGTGTAGATTGGGTACGTGATCCATTATGGCAAAGTTTAAGTATAGCACCTCCAGAGTTTATTGAATGGGTATTAGAACAAAATCATGACCACGAATTCGCTACAAAACTTATTCAAAATTTTGTAACTGGAGCAAAATATAATTCAGTTGAATGGAAAAAATTGTTAAATAATACTAGACGACTTGATGAATACTATAACTATTCACTAAGTGATGCCAACCCTTTACTACATGAGAAATTATATGAAACATACAGTATTTGAAGATGTGATCCCTTTGGAAGTCTGTCGTGAAATCAAGGATTTCTTTGACAACAATCCTGACTTGCAGATACACAAACCCAATAATCCAAATGTCGTTAAGATAAACCATCCTTGGCGACATCTTGAAGATTTACTACGACCAATAGTAAGCAAGTACTTTAATCCAAACCGAGGTAGTGGCGGTAATATATACAAGCATACTAACTTGTATAGTTTACATGTTGATAGTGATGAGCCTACACAAATGATTAATGTAAACATTCCAATACATCTAGAAGTAACAGATCCACCACAACACTTTATGGTATTTGATCAGTATACAGATAATGGCTTTGGTCAAACTTGGTATGGTAAACGCAAAGATATCGACAACTACAATTTTGATCGTAATAAAAAAGTACCAATGAGTCCATACGAAGACCCAAGAGTATATGATTGTACAGAAGACCCCATTGACGAACAATTTTATCATGATTATTTAGAGTTTAATAACCACACACCAGAACTATTTCACGGACTAACTGGTACAGCATATGATTGGCGACCTGGTAACATGGTAGTTTTTAACAGCAATAACCTGCATTGTACTGGAAAACTAGTAGGACCTTGGAAGATGGGTTTACTTATAAACTTTGAAGGCACAGTTGAGGAATTACTTGTTTGATAGACATTTTATTTTGTATTCTTCCTAAAATAGAACCAACTGCACCTTTGCCTGGAGTTGGTGTATTGAAAAGCATTGCGACTTTGCATGGATATAGTTCTGAAATACTAGATTTAAATATCAGCGTGTGGCACCAGCTTAATGCTAGAGAATCAGGTCTTGCTAAACATTTTTATTACGATAATGACGAGGTTTGGTTTGATGACTTTGTTAATCCAAATCCAAAACATAAAGAATTTGCAGAAGACTATCGGGATATTTTCTATAATATGATCGCTCAAATTTTAGATAAAGATCCACGTATAGTTGGATTTAGTTTGCTCAGTCAGTTTTCACGTGGTACTGCCTTAACATTAAGTAAGATACTACGTAAAAAACGTCCAGATATTAAAATAGTATGGGGTGGGCCAACTTGTGATTTCCCTACTAGAGATTTTATACTCAAAAATAATATAGCTGATAACGTTATAATTGGTGATGGAGAAGAAGTTTTAGTAGATATATTAGCAGGCAACGAGTTAAGTGCAAAACAAAAAGACAAAAATCAGTTAACTAGCATGGATAATCTTCCATTTCCTGATTACAGTGATATTAATTGGGAAGCATATCAAGGCAATAAAGAAGTGTATATAACAGGTTCACGTGGTTGTGTCAAGTCATGTACGTTTTGTAATGTTAGGGATATATGGCCAAAATTTGTTAGTCGTAATGGTCAACAAATTGTTGATGAGATAATTTATTTACATAAGACGTATGGAAGACAAATGTTTAGATTTACTGACAGTCTTATTAACGGTAATATGAAAGTATATCGTGATTTTGTTACAACACTTTGTGAGTCGGAAATACTTAACAACATTCAATGGTCAAGTCAGTGGATTGTTAGAAACAAAAAAACTACACTAGAAGCTGATTTCCAAATGGCTAAATTATCGAATTGTAACGACTTGGAAATCGGAATAGAACATTTTAGCCAAGAGCCTCGCTGGCATATGGGTAAAAAGTTTACTGATGAGGATATGTGGCATACGTTTGATTTAATAAAACACTATGGCATACCAAGTAGCATTCTGATGATTATTGGTTATCCAACTGAAACAGAAGAAGACCATCAAACTCAACTAAAAACATTAAGAAAACTGTTTAAAGAAGGATATACAATTAACCAACGAACAGGAAATCAAATAATGCACTTCAGCGCAACACCAATGATTTTAGATGGTCAAATATATCAAATGGTAAAAGATGAGTTAACTGATTATCATGATTCAATAAATTGGACACTGGGTGACAATACAACCAAAGTACGTCAGCGCAGGTATCAAGAATGGACAGATCTTTTAAGCGAGCTGTCAGGACACGACAAAGAATGGATGAGTGAGAAAAATTTGAGGCAGTTCGATGCTTAAATGTAAGTATGCTTGGAGTCACTTAGACTTTCTTCAAGGAGAATATGCTCCTTGTTTTAGGTATAAAATTAAACGTCAGCCTATTGCTAGCATGAGCGATACAATGCCAAGCGAAGCAGTTAATCATCCAAACATGTTAGCAGTACGTAATAGTTTAATGCGAGGTGAGTTTCCAGTTGGTTGTGAAGACTGTCAATATAAAGAAGAAAACGGAGTAAAAAGTTATAGACAAAAAAGTCTCGATAATAAACACTGGGATGACAGTGGCATTAATTATAATAAAAGTAGTGTTGACAGTATATTAGATTTAGAACTTAAATTTAGTCGTACTTGTAATTATTTTTGTAGACATTGTATGGCAGATAGTAACAGTCAATTTGAACATCTTGGCAAGAAAAATACTGAGATACATGAAATGCTATTACGAGCTGGCTTTGATCATATTGGTCCTGCTGACTCGCCAATACAAATAATAACTCCTGAACATTTGGAAGACGTTATACAAAATATAATTCCAGGGGTTAAACGTATTACATTTAGTGGTGGCGAGCCATTATATCATATAGGACATTATCGTTTTTTAGAGAGACTTATCAGTGAGCCAGACATTGATACTAGTAAACTTACTATTGCATACAATACAAACATGAGTATGATAGAGTTTAAGAGTTATAAACTAAGTGATTTGTGGAGTCACTTTGGCGGAGTAGACTTAACAGTTAGTATGGATGGTACATATGATCTGTTTAATTATTTTAGACAAGGTGGAGATTATAATCAAGTTGTTGATAACTTGTTTAAAATACTCAGTGCAAGTAACAACATACTTGGTGTATATTTGGTGTGTACCAGTACCGCTTATCATGCGTTCTATGCTAGTGAAACATTCCGTGACTTAAATGCTCTAGTAGACCAAATACAGGCCATGGGCATTCCAGCTCACACTGATGCCACGTTTGTACACTATCCTGCAGGTTTAGATATAGCAAATCTACCATACAATGTCAAGAGCTTTTTAACTGAATTACATGGTAATGATAATCCTATAATAAAGTATATGCAAACACCATCAACTGCGGATGCTGAACTGTTTAAAAAAATTGTACGTTGGCAAGATCAGTTACACTTTAAAACCTGTGAGGTTGAACTGCCAAGAATTACAGAATATGTATACAACAATAATCTGGTCACTTAACTGTATAAATAGTATAAATACATATATCTTAAAGGAGGACGAATTAATGGATTTAACAGCCGTCGATATTAAAAAAGCAGTTATACGCAGTCAGCACTGTCAGAGAAATTTTGATCTAGAACAAAATATTCCTGAAGCAGACATTGAAACACTAGTACATGCTGCAACAAACTGTCCAAGTAAACAGAACATGGCTTTTTATAAGTTGCATGTTGTTACTGACAGATCACTTATTGAGCAAGTACATGCTCTAGCAACAGGCACACATACTTATGACAAAGACAACAACATGATTGACAGTACAAACAGTCAAGTATTAGCAAATGTCTTATTTGTATTTGAACCAAACGAAATTGAAGACTTATCTGATAAAAGTCGTGCACGTTGGGAGCAAAAAGATGCTGCTGACCGTGAAGTATTTAAAAGAGATGTAGCTACAGCAATTGGTATTGCAGGTGGGTATATCAACTTAACAGCAAGTATTCTTGGATATAGTACTGGTTGTTGCCAGTGTGGTAAAATGGATGCGATTCGTGACGTACTAGGACTTAAAAACCGCCCAGCAATGTTGCAGGGTGTAGGTATTAAAGACACAACACGTAATAGACGCTTACATCACGAAACTGGACTTATGTTCCCAACAAATAAAAAAGAAGACATTTCAGTTAGTCGTCATTAATAATTACCCCCCCCCAGAAGATCAAAGACAGTCGCTTCGGCGACTGTTTTTATGAAGTATAAGTAATATTATGAAAACAGCATGCAGCAAAAGCTGGACTGATGTAAACATAGATTTTGCAAATAGATTAATAAGAAACTGTTGTAGATCTGTCGAATATAAAATGCCCGACAGTTATGATATAGATTTCTTTAATAACAGTCCTCAAATACAGCAAAGAAGATCTAGTACACTATCTGGTGAACAACATCCTGATTGTGCTCATTGTTGGGAAAGTGAAAACGCTGGAATACCCAGTTACCGCTCACAGCAAAATAAATGGCAAGACTTTAGTGGTGTAACTCGAGATCCACAAACTACATACATTGATGTGACACTTGATACTACATGTGATCAAAGTTGTTTATATTGTGCTGCTGATGCTAGTAGTCAAATAGCTCAAGAAGAAGGTGTACCTATACGTGATAACGGTACCGAACATGACTTTGAAACATTTAAACGTTGGGTATCAACACTTAGTGGAGACGTAGTGTTTAATTTTTTAGGTGGTGAACCAACTGCCAGTAAACGTTTTGCCCCAATGGTAGAATATATAAATCAACAAAATGTTAATGCAGAATTTGAAATTTGTACAAATTGTAATACAACTGAACCCATGATGAAACGATTATTAAAAACTATACGTGGTAGTGGTAAGCCATGGAATGTTGCTATTAGTAATGAAACTTATGCTGAACACGCAGAACTATTACGTTATGGATTAGATTGGGAAAGGTTTAAAAAAAACTTTATAACTTATATAACTACACCAGAAATTTTAAGCATTACATTGGCACCCACTACCAACGCATTTAGTATACGTTATTTTCCACAATATATCGAGTGGGTGTATGAAACTTTCTTGACACATGCACCAGATAAATCATTTAGTTGGCATGGTAGTTATATTACTAGACCGCAGGCAATGGATATTAAGTATTTGCCTGCAAAGGATCGCATGCACATACAACGTGCAATTAGCGTAAACAACAAATACAAAAATCATCATTTGCTAACAAATGCTCGTAACTTAGATAAATTTGGTGAATATCTACAAGCAATGTCTGACAGAATAGGGTCTGCAACTCCTGAAGGTTATAGTGATCGTAATCAACAAATTGGGCTGAAGCACTTCCTCAATGAAAAACAACAAGTCAAACAAAAGGATCTATCGTCACTATTATGACTAATTTTTGTGTACATAGTTTAGCTGGTGTAAGTGTAGTAGATAGTCGTGGAGCACTGCGTCCATGCTGCAAATACGATAATAGAGATAGTATTCCTACCATATTTGATGTCGACACACTGGACGGGTTGCATCGTATTAAACCATATGCTGATATAAAAAATAATCTCAATAAAGGCAATTGGCCACGTGGCTGCCATCGATGCCAACTGTCTGAACAGAGTAATATACAATCACGTAGACAATGGACAAATAAGTTTTATGGCGATCATGGTTTGATTTTGAAACCAGGCAAGATTCAAGACTTAGAGATTGCACTAGATTATACATGTAACATGCGTTGTCAAATATGCAATCCCGGAGCGAGTAGTAAGTGGAGTACTGATAAAAGTTTACTCAATGAACTAGATACATTGGGTGTAAAACTGGATGGTCATACTGATTATCGTAACTACCAGGATCGTATGCAGTATGTGTTATCAAATACTGATTTAAGTGCAGCACGACATGTTAAAATAGAAGGCGGCGAGCCGTTTTACGCCAAACATTTAAGTTGGTTTGTAAACAAATTACGACATGAAGTTTTACAACCACACCTGTTATTTTTAAATATCACAACAAACGGCAGTGTATATCCAGAAAAAAAAGTTATACGGCAATTGCAATACTTTCGAAACAGTTGTATATCATTTAGTTTAGATGGTACGGAAAAACTAGCAGAAGCTACTCGTTGGGGAGCTAAATGGGAAACTATTGATGAAAATATCAAGAAGTTTACGCAAACTGGTATTAACTTGCAAGCTAGTTGTACTGTTAGTATACTTAATTGGAACCAACTTGCTCCATTGATAAGATACTTAAAACATCGAAACATAACATTAAATTTTAGTGAGCTGACAGATCCAAAACATTTAAGTATATACCAGTTACCACTCAGTGTTAGAAAACAATTTGTAACTGGTAACACATCGTTAGACAATATACTAACCGCAGATATTACGATTGATAATCAGTTATCAAAAACTCGTGATTATATTAATATTATTGATCGCTACCAAAAAACAGATTTTAGTAGTGTGAATAAACAAGCATGGGAGATAATAAATGCTAATATCAGGTAATCCTGAACAGGGAATAGCACAAGCACTGTTTAAGTTATATCCAGATGCTACCTATATGAGTAGAAGTAGTGGACATGACTTGGTTGAACGGCGTGGAAGAGAGAGTTTTGCTCAAGAAGCACTTAATCATGACGTTATTATAGTTAACAGTGCACTGTGGCAGTTTCAACAAACTGTACTACTAGATGCAGTGTACAAGAGCCTAAAGGATGCCAAGAAACTAGCACATATTGTTGTAATTGGTAGTACGACTGATAGAGTTAAGAACGGCAAGGCATGGTTATACAATGCAGAAAAGAAAGCGTTGCGTGATTACAGTAATACACTAGCAATAGGCGGTGTTTGGAGTCGTATGCCTAAAGTAAGCTACATTAGTTTTGGTACACTTAGCAATAATGAACACAAACATCCTGACAGGCGTTGTATGGATATAGATCAGGCTGCTGGATATATTAAATGGATTATTGATGCTCCACGTGAAATAAATATAAATGAAATAAGTATTGATCCTATGCAAGACGATAACTGGTATGCCCTTTAGTAGAAATATTAACTATTTACATTTTGGTCTTACAAGTAAGTGTACACTCAAATGTCCAGAGTGTGTACGAACAATGAGTAATCCTACGCTTAATACAGTATGGCGTGATATTAAAGAGCAACGACAAATTGATTGGAAGCAATACCGATCAATTATTAAAGATTTATCATACAACTCAATACTATTTTGTGGTAATTGGGGCGATCCAATATACTATACTGGTCTAATAGAGTTTATCGTTTATATTAAAACTGTTACTGATGTTCCTATAGTTATTCACACAAACGGTAGTTATAAAGATGCTAATTTTTGGCGTCAGTTAGGAACAGTATTACAACAAGATGATAATGTTGTGTTTAGCATTGACGGATTAATAGATGATGACCAATATCGTATTAATAGTGATGCCACTAGTAGAAGGTTAGGTATTAGTACACTTGCTAATATATTACCCGAAGAAACTCGACCAAGAGTAAGTCAAAAATGTATATTATTTCGTTATAATGAAAATAGAATCTGGCAAATAGTAACTGAATCTCGCAAACTTGGTTTTGACTGTATAATTTTTGATACGCCTATCACAGATAATAATCCAGATCTGACACCACATTATTTTGGAGACAGATTCGAGGTACATTTTGATGAGTAGTATTGATCCAAAATGTCAATCAACTGATATAAATTACCATGTTGAAATAAACGGATTGTTCTTACCATGTTGTTGGATAGCTACACATCGTGAAAGTATTAAAGATCTACGTGAAAGATTAGGTGATGATTATGACCTTTTGTTTTTGACAAATAACGATCCTTATAGTATAATAGACTTGTGGGAAAAACATATCGAAAGTAGTTGGGAAACAGATACTCCTGTGCCCATGTGCAAAATTAAGTGTACTAAAAAAAGGAACGGCAATGGAGTTTAAAAGAGCAGTAATAGAAGTATTTGGTGGATGCAATTACACTTGTAAAATGTGTCCCCAAACTAGTCCAGGTAGAGAGACTAGTTTTTTAAGACGTATGCCGTTTGACTTATTTGAAAATATATTAGATCAATTAACTGGCTCACCTGTCGTCAACTTGGAAGGCAGCGGTGAACCAACGTTAGAGCCTGAGCTTCCACGTTATATAGAAGCAGTTACACGACGAGGATTTCGTCCTTATATATACAGTAATGGTAGTGGCATGCATGGCGATTATATGCGTGATTGTGTTGATGCAGGACTTAAACTGTATCGTTTTAGTGTAATAGGATACAACAGAGAACGTTATCAAGAATGGATGAATATAGATAATTGGGATCTAATACATCAAAGCACATGTGAAATGCGTGATTATATCAAAAAGAGTGGTAGCGATTGTAGTCTACATAGTTATCATCTAATACTTGATCCCAACCAAACAGAATATGAAGTAGAACAGTATCAACAAAATTTTATTTTTCCAACTGGTACAACTGCATATATTTGGAAAATGCACAACTGGAGTGGAAACTATACTCCTGATTACACAAGAGATGATCGTAAAAAACGAAGTTGTGGCCGCCCGTTTGCAGATGAAATAACATTTAGAGCAGGAGGAACTGGCGGTATGCGAGGAGCCGTCACACCTTGTTGTCAAACGCTAGGTCCTCCAAATGAAAGTTTAAGTGTATTAGGCCATGCAAGTCATCAGAGTATAGAAGATATTTACTATGGAGATGCGTACAACCATCTTCGTAAAGCACACGAAATGGGAGATTGGGATGCTGTTCCTTATTGTAAAGACTGTGATTTTTTATATGAAGATCCTGAAGTATTAGTATGGAGTAATGACACAAATGCTACACAGGGTCGTATGCTGGGCGTAAATAATATTGCAATATCACAATGAATATCACTTTTCACGACACACCAAGCCCATATGCAACAGTTACTGACGTATTTGATACTCAAGATTTGCAAACTTTTCAGCAAATTGCGGACCAAGCGCCAATGGGAGATAGCTGGATAGAAAATAATAACATGGACCAATATGCATGGAAATTGTATCATAAAATATATCCCACGCTTAATCGAAAAACTCAAGATAGAAACAACTGTCTTGAATGCAGTACTGATGCTAGCTTCTTTAAAATACAAATAAAAAAACTAGAACCAGGGTTTAAACGTAATCGCATACACACCGACAGTGATTGGAAACAATTTGTTACAGTTGTTTATTTAGATGGACAAGGACTGGGAACAAAGTTATATGCTAGTAATGAAGGTGACCCTGAGCGTGTTATCCCATATATACACAACACAGGATATTCAATGATACCAAATGCAACTAGTTGGCACGATTTTGATCACAGTGCTGACTTTACTGAAATAAGAACTACTCTTATGTTTATACTAGCAAATCGGGGGTTTTATAAATGAGTACAGTTATTCTAATTCCAGTTAGATTAAAAAGTACAAGATTTCCAAACAAGGGCCTAGCTGATCTAAACGGCAAGCCCATGATACGACGAGTTTTTGACCGATGCGAAGCCATGGGTTATGATACAGTTGTATTAACAGATACTGATCAATTAAATTCAGTAATACCATCAAGCAACATTGTTCTGACTTCACCAGACTGTACCGACGGTACTGACCGCTGTATTAGTGTAATAGGAAGAGAACTCAATTACGACAAATATATTAACGTGCAAGGTGATAATCCTGACGCAACTATAGAGCCTGTACAAGCTATCGAACGTGCACTTGATACACATTATGTATATCAAGCATATAAGTCAATGACGCCAGAAGGCCGCAGTGATCCAACAGTGTGTAAAATGGTTATGACCAATGATCGTGTACATTGGTTTTGCAGAAGTGAATTATCATATGGAGAATTTGCACTAGGCTTTCATGGATACACCCAAGAAGCAGCAGAACGTTGGAGAACATTTACTCGCTATCCGGCTGAAATCACAGAAACTATAGAAGCATTACGTTGGATACAAAATGGTGATGAACTACGTGGTGTTAAATGTGAATTTGATGGTATAGAAATAAATGTGCCAAGTGACTTAGAATTATGGAGATCCGTTAATAAATGAAAATTTGGAGTTACGGAGACAGTCACCCAGCAGGACACGAACTAGGAACTGAGTATGCACACGACTTAGGTGCAAGTTGGTTTGCAAGCGAAGGATGGTATAGTGATGATCTTAATACAACTGTACGACATGTATGTAGAAATCGTTTGGGTACAGAAAAATATAATAAAATAATAAAACAAAAATGGTACAAGCACATTCGCAATCAGTGTACACCCAGCTTGAGTTATGCAGGTGT